>Ga0209782_1000667_pt1 | contig 15865 bp, 9 predicted proteins | sample WorMetmaBAHAMAS1_FD_187390 | JGI IMG/M metagenome (GOLD analysis project Ga0209782, IMG submission 187390) | Marine gutless worms symbiont microbial communities from Max Planck institute for Marine Microbiology, Germany - Inanidrilus... | ecosystem: Host-associated > Annelida > Digestive system >...
GCTAACGTTTTAACGTTTTTAATTTTTTTCCTCCAACGATTCTAATACTTATGGGCAAAATGTATAGAATTTAGAAAACAGAAAGTATGCACAAAATTGTTGGCAACGTCAGCTGTCAGAAAAGAATTATCGAGTTTCTGGCAGATTTGCTGGAGCCTGGAGACCAGTTTTCCCCTAACTTAGTACCAGTTGTTCTGCTCTAACTGACCATATCGGGCTTCATCTCTACAACCCCTAATCGTCTTATTTCAAAATCCTGGCTCTGCCGCTGTTTCTGAGGTGTGACGTTGTGTGCTACAGGTGACGAGTGGTCGCTAAGCCACGCTGGAGCTGGCGGTGACTCGGTGTACTCGGCGCACGGTCAGTCGTCGTCTGTGACGTCAGTGGGTGGACAGTACGGCTGGACGCCGGCCGACCACAACACATACAGTCTCGACTGCGACGACATGGTGATACACGACGACGACACACATTTGTCACCGCGGCTTCAGCGACTGAACTCGGCGGCGCGGCGCTGTGATGAGGATGGAGATGACAACTGCTACAGGACCCTGGCAGACATCGTCACCGCCGGAGCGTACCAGATTAACGGACCGACCGCTCTGTCGTGCTGACTGTTACAGCCAATTCACACCGCCCGACACGATACAATTCCACGGTCGAGTCGAGTCACGTCAGGCTGAATTGAATCGGAGACAGTCTGTGGGAGTCTGAACTCATTCAAAATAATTATCTGCTCACCCCGGTGGACGCCGACGCGACCATCGAGTTGACGTGTCGGCCGTCGGGCAGAGTGAATTGGCTATCAATGATGTATATAACTCGCACATTATTTGTAACGCATCACACTACCTGCATTTGACAGTTTCTGAACCGATATTCCATGCGGCTACAACCATTGTTATTCGTTTATTGTGACAGTAGGCCTATAATGTTGCGTCTGCACTACGGTCACTCATCAGTTTACATCAATTAATTTTGCCTAAACAGTATTAAATTCTAGTGCCAACTTCCAAAGCAACATTGACGTCATTGGCTTGATTTTATTTTGCACATAGAAATAATGACATAGAATGTAATTAATATTGTCCACCACAAAATAAAACAATCAAGTCAGCAGTGTTACTTCTATCGACAGTTACCATTTGCTTTCACTGCAATGAAAATTGCAAAAAATTGTATAAAACACTATTTTGCAGGTATGGGTATTTACATAAATGTAGCTACAATATATATTATTCTACAGGCGTGAAATAACAGTATCTTGCATAGAATCTCTCGTACCATTGTAACAATACAGTAACTTTGATACTCCGAATGTTTAACCTACAACCGTAATATGCAGCATTAGTTACTCGGGCTCTTTGAATTACTTTACTGAAAAGCTGACTGAATAAATTGAGCACATGCTTTCATGAAAACAAAGTTTCAGTCACAAGGGCGTCGATCTCACAGGATTATTGGGGGGGGACATAAAAGAAGACTTGGAGTCTGGGGGACGGAGGTCTCCCAGAAGCTGAAGCTTTTTTGTTAAACTACACATAATAATTGCGTTAAAATACAACAAACAACAGCTGCTGTCACTCGAGTAGACATCCTAAACGACATCACTTCTAAAATATTGGGGGGACATTACCATGGATGTCCCCCCCCTTCATAAATATTGGGGGGACATGTCCCCCCCTGTCCCATAGGGATCGACGCCCCTGTTCAGTCATGTCTAAATCTGTCTTCTTAGTCATGTAGAGCATCAGTGCACGTGACTTGAAACAGACAATATGTACTGGTACAGAGTAGTATTCAACTATTCAACGGGCATTTGAAATTAGTAACTGCTAACAACAAAACAACACGAAGAAGCTGTTGTCATGGCGGTCAGCACTCAACAGATGACAGTGTCAACTCAGCAGACTTGTTACATGTTTGGTACATGGTCATGTTCGTATGGCCTGACATTTTCTGGTTCCCACCTCTCACTGATCGGCTTGGAGAATGCTGCGTTCCTTCGGAAAGGACTGTCAAACGTCGGCTTCGTCTGCGATACACCCTGCAACGACATCAACAACTGCTAGTTTCTAACAACAAAATGTTATTTATTAGTAACTACTGCAGGCTCTGCAGCTATGCCAGTAAGGCCTCGTGCAAGATTCAACAGTGAATCACCTGAAACCGCATTGCTGCAGAGGAAAATGATGAAAATGTCAACAACAAAACTGCTCAGATCAAATGTACACGGTGGTTTAGAGGAAGTGAAAGCAACAACAGCGAATCTGACAAATTCTTTAGTTTTACAGAAAACATAAGATATGCAAAACTTCACATAACTGACGCTCTGGAGCACCAATGTTGTTAGAAATACTGACTAAAAGTATTGCACTACAGTCGGCAAATATAAAATCAAAGTCAAATTAATCAAAATTAGGTCAACAATCAGTGTAGTCCTACAAGAACAATGACATATCTCTTGAGATACTTCAACTCCCAGTGAACAAGTCTGCTACGACACAAAATTGGTTGCCATGGCAACGTTCCTTGAGGAATCGGAAAAACTGGACCTGATCAGGAAAATTCATGAAAATACCCTCCATTTGGTGAAAAGATCGTGAAAATCGGTCCAGTAGATACTGAGATAGCTTTGCTCCGAGTAAAAAAAGAAGAAGAAATTAACGCAAGCAAAATATATAGCAGGGTCGGCAAATTAGCCGAGTGGGCTAAACAAATCGACCAAGTGGAGTTTGAGCATTATCGTTCAAATATATGGTAATAACCGACATTTGTCGGTCTGTTTAGCAGTTTGCTATCAACTGACGCTCGTTGCCTGCTAATTAAACTCGGTTGGCAGTGCGATATGGTCGATTTTGTATTAAGCAGTGTTGTGTGATCCATCGGCGTTAGCAGATATACTTGTTTTGAGACACAGTGCAGTACAGTGTGTTTGCATGGTAAGTCAATGATAATAGTAATGTAATGTTATGTAATAGAAAAATGCACATGCACATGCAAGTCTAGAAGCTAAGTTCAAGAACAATAAGTGCATTATTTTTTAGCCCGCTCAGAAAACTTGCCGATCGAGCTATATATTTTACCTTCCGTAATTTCTTCTTTTTTTTTAACTGGAGCCAAATTATCTCAGGATCTACTGGACCGATTTTCACGATCTTTTTACCAAATGAAAGGTATTTGCATGAATTTTGTCGATCCAGACCTTTTTGTTTATTCCTTTAGGGACATTGGCATGGCAACCGATTTTGAGCAAAATTTGCGAAATGACCTTTATTCAACATGCTGGCATTTTGCAACGGATTCAAATATCGCAATTCTGCTTTTTTGGTGAAGATCTGTCCACTAACCCCAAAGATCTCGCAGGGAGTTTCTGTACCTTTTGGGACGAAAAGCAAAAATCGACATATCATACCAGATATCTCAACAAGTACTGGACCAAACTTCACCAATTTTTTAGCATTAGTAGGCTCATGTAAAACTGAAATAATTTTGCAGTAGTTGAAGAGACGTTGCAGTGGGGCTTTTTGCAGACGTCAAAATTGACCATCTTCACTCTTTGCTCTGGCATTTCCAAACAAAATGTAACATCACTTTGTAAATGCACGGATTAGTTACTACACTAATGCCTGTACATCATGTGAAATTTTGGTGAAGATCGGTACAGTAACTTCAGAGTTTAAGAGAGCAAAAAATAAAAATGTGCCATAACTCGGCTGCAATTTGACGATAATCGTTCATTTGGCATGCTGGCGTTTTAAAAAGGATTGGAATATGAAAATTTTGATTTCAGCAGGTTAATCGGCAATCATTTCTGTACATCTGGTGAAAATTTGGTGAGATTTGGATTAGTGACCCCGGAGTGTTAAGCGACAGAAGTTGTATGTCCGGAGTCGATAATTGTTACCACGCTTAGTTCACCTATGTTCGCTATGGGGTGGGGCTGTTAGCCACTCAGGTGATCAGTAAGTAAGCATTTTACACAAGTATTCAGTAGGGACGACTACGGCGCCGAGCAGGCTATACGCTAGGCTTTGCCGTGCATTTCTTGTGTTAATTTTTAAAATATGGAAGAAGAAAACTTAGTTATAACATAATACAGAGGTTTTTGTAATCATGACATTAGTTGGTACAAGGTCAACCTGTGAAATATTTTTCCTATAAATTTTCTTTCACAGACGTAGAAGTTATTCCATACGGTACGTGCATAAGTAACTGATACTCACATGGGCACGATCACGAATCTCTGTCCATATAGTCACTGGCTGTTCACTTCTGTAATCATGTTGCTGCAATGAAATTATGATAAGACCAACATTAACTGCAAGATAATCAATGAATAAGAAATGTTTATGATAATTGCACAGTCCTAAATGCTGCTGTCCGGCTAGTCTTCTCAGCAAGGAAGTTTGACCACACGACCCCATTGCTTTGTGGACTACATTGGCTGAAGGTTCCAGAGAGTATCAAGTTCCGGCTGTGTGTGCTGACCTACCGCTGCTTCAATTGCATTGTGCCTCATTACCTTGCTGAGACCATCCGTCCAGTCTCTAGCCGTGGCACACGTCATCACCTCCGATCCACTGAGATATCAACCATACTGGTGCCGTCCACGCGTCATTTGACTCTCGGAGACAGGTCATTCCCGGTGGCTGCCGCACGGGCATGGAATGCCCTACCGCAACTCGGTTCAGAATGCGCCTTCTCTTCCTGTTTTCCGCCGAGAACTGAAGACCGTTCTGTTCCAGTCATCGTTCACTGATGCGATCTGACAATGAGCTGTGCTTTATCTACACGACCGTCGCTCAATGCCGTTAAGTCACCATGTGTACATGCACAACAGTCAATACAGATATTACTGGAAATCGCACCATTTGACAGAACATGTACAAGCTCCGATTAGGCTTCCACAGTAACTATGTCTCGCCATTTATGAGATAGTGAAATTAATTGGTCAAAAATTGCCAATTTACATATCCCACTTCCATCAAGCGTCCCCACTGGGGATGATAACATTGAAAATCATCGGCGTCAGAAACGTAGTCCCTGGGCTAGGCTTGATGACATGTTTATCCACGTTTATAGATCACCAACTTGCATCAGACAGATAGACACAGGCCCACAGTATATACAATGCTACCATGGTGTTGCATAGTGAAAATCGTACCGTTTTCAGCAAACGAACTCATTAGCCAAATGTGTCACAAAAATGGATCCACAACTTTTGGAAAAATCTGGCTAACAGAAACAATACAAGAGCAGTCTCATAACATCCCTGCTTTCTGAACGTAAATATGCAGCTAATAAAACCAAATCTTGAAATATCAAACTCACAGCTGTTGGTGCTGGCTCCTTTGGGACAAAGTCGTCAATATTAAAATCTTTGCTTGTTACTGATCGCATTTCCTCTTCTTCCTCTTTTTGTTTTTCCTCCTCTTTGTCTTTCATCTCTTTCCTGACATAAATGAAAAAATAATGTCAACTACAACAACTGTTACTATTACTGGTATTTCTCGTGTGTTGAAGCAGCTTAATAGTTATTATTCCACATTAAGACAGGTCTCTAATCAGTGATACATGTAAGTTGTTGGCTTGTTGCTGTTCTAAAAATGACATTTTTTAGCCCGCTCGGCAAACTTGCCGGAAGGGCTATATATTTTGCTTGCGTTAATTTCTTCTTAATTTTTTTTTAATTTTTTTTTACTCGGAGCAAAGCTATCTCATTGTCTACTGGACCGATTTTCACGATCTTTTTACCAAATGGAAGGTATTTTCTTGATCAGGTCCATTTTCTCCGATTCCTCAAGGGACATTGCCATGGCAACCAATTTTGTTTCGTACCGGACTTGCTCGCTCAGAGCCGAAGTACCTCAGATTTTCACAATCTTTGCACCATATGTTAGGTACTGAATGGCAGATGATCAATCTGATCTTCTTTTTCCGATATCTTAAGGGACATTGCCACGGCAACCAATTTAGTGGCAAAAATGAGGCAATATTACCTACCCCTGCACTTATCGCTCTGTTATTCTGAAACGAAAGGCTATTGCTATCTCATTGTGCGCGTTAACAGCGCAAAATAATGCCTCTAAATCTTGTTAAAATTTCCTGAAGTTCGGTCCAGTAACTTCACAGTTGACAGGGCTTATTTGTGAACGTCAGATACGACACGGCCAAAAAACTGGCGCATTTAGTCGAATACCTCCGGACATACTGGACTGATATTCGCAATATTTTCATCATATGAAAGCGCTCTACGTGTAGATGATGGACCTATACCTCATTTTCCAATTTTTCTAGGAAGGTTGCCATGGCAACCAAATAATTTTGCGAAAATGTTATCAACGTCGACTGATACCACTTGCATTCGTTGCACTAGTGCTAGAAAACGAATTGCAATATCATGGTCTAGCTGTGCGCGTTAACAGCGGAGATGATGGGGCTACATCGTCTGAAAATTTGGTGAACTTATGTCTGGTAACTCCAGAGATGACAAAGCTTATTTGCGTACGTCTGGTATGACACGGCCAAAAACTGGCATATATAGTCTAATATTTCCACACACCCTCTCCTCTGATAGACAACATCTGAGCTATGGTGTTTGTCTGGAGGTAAGAGGGGACATTATCTGAACTGTTCTGTGTTGTATTGTATACGAGTTGTACAGAATGATAAGCACACTTAGATGAGCAATTCTTACAGTTCTCTGGATTGGGTTTTGTCACACTGGGTGCATTTCACTGTGCATAGCCTAGATTTATTTGTGCTTATCTGTGTGTATTTTGTGCTTTTGTTTTTCGTACTGCATATATGTTGTGTTATTGTTAGCACAGTGGGGTGGATCTAATGGGATTGAAGCCCAGTCCTTAGGACCTCTCTTCCTTCACTGCTTTGACACTGTTGGTTGGGTCTTTTGACCTATAAAACCCGTCCCGATATGACCTATAATGTGTTTGGTGGGACGTTAAACCTTGCTCAACTCAACTCTAATATCTTTGGATATACTTGACCGATTTTGCAACCTTTTCACAACATGCAGGTGATGGATCTGTACCTTATTTTCCAATTTATCAAGGGACGTTGGCATGGCAAGCAAATAATGTTGCCATAATGAAGGCAAACTGGTACTACGTGCATTCTTTGCACGTTTACCAGATGTTAGCACGGTTTTGGTTTGCTACTACTTGCTAGGGAGCGACATTGCGGCGCCGAGCAGGCTATACGCTAGGCTTTGTCACGCATTTCTAGGTTCGATATGAACTGATATCATACTATATAAATCTCAGGTGCTGCAGAATGCAGACGATCCTCTGCAATAGCCAAATGTGTCATACACAAAGGTGGACTCTTCAGTCTGATAAACTGGCAAAGATCATCAATTAAACAAAGATGACAACATTTGCAGCAGTCATCATGCAAAATTTAAGTCCAGAGTTTGAGACAAAGTTCGAGAGGGAAGTACTCTTATTTTGAAGATACCAGAATTCAATTCTAATACAATGTAAGACAAGCTTAATTGTCTACGGTGAAAACAAACTTGATTCATTCAGCCATTTATGGACAGATGTACAGATGTACACAGCATATACCACATAGATAACATATATACGTAATTCTCCGCTAAAATGTACTATAGTTCGATAGTAACAACACTAGTTTATAACATTCTATTCTCTTTCTTTCGGTTCATCCAATCTCAACTCAACTTCATTCAACTGCATCTACTTTATTCTCACAACTACGACAACTCCGACATCTGCCACGTTTCTCGACTCAACCCCATTTAGACCGTCGGCCAATCGTAGTTCCACAGTTATACACAGCACACTGTACACGGACAAATGGAAGTGCAAAGATGGATAAAAAATAGACATATGGCTATGAAAATATATATTGTCTCACTGATGCTATGCTCTCTATATCCTATCAGGAACCCATACATCCACTTAACTCATGAGAATTCTGAAGATATTTCCGTTCCAGTTCATCACTGTCAAGCAGCGGTTTGACCAGTGCAGTAGCTATACTCCACATAGGCGTAAACTTCCATAAGGCTGCTAGGCTTGAGCCCCCCCCAACTTTTTAAAGTCAAAGGCTTTCCAGCCTTTGAGCCTCCCAATTTTTGTCAGATGCAAATTTTGCAATGCTTATTATAAAGATGTTTTACACAGTGTAACAAACAAAAAAATGACTCTAAATGACATTCACGGCAATGAGACCACCAGTTTAATTTAAATCAAGCAATATATATGGAAGCTGACACAGCTGTAAGCAAAACTGTTTTCCAATTTTTAGCTTTCTAGCCTTTGATTAGCAATGTACTGTGATGAATGTGGACTGCCTGTCTGTAGACATATATCTGTCTGTCCGCATGGATATCTCAGGAATGACTAACGAGGAACCACATATCTAAGATTCACCAATTTTTATTTGCGTGTTACTTATGGCTGTCGCTTATCTTCCTTCCCTTGAGAGAATAGATTATGTACTTTCAGATGTGAATGACTCGTGTCAAGTTTCAGTTGCATATGACCAGGAATAGGCAATGCAACAAGTGCATATAGCCTACACACGGAATTAACAGGGACAGTACTAGACCATGGGTGTAGTCTGATGTCTGACAGAAATGCAACAATATACTTTTTAAAAAGCACATTTAAGCAGTTTACATGTTAACAAAAACTGGACAAATTTTAGCCTAATTTGCACTTCAGAAAAAATAATACTTTCAACTTCAGCCTCTGACCAGGGATATCAGCCCCTGGACCCTGCTGGGGGCTCCGCCCACTATAGGCTAGCGCTCTGCACTCACCATGAGCCTCCCACCTTTACGATAAAGTTTATGCCTACGAAAATGCATAATGCACCAGTATGCCAAAATGCTGATGGTTAGACAGCCGCAATGAACCATGACAAAAAAACTACAATTTAATAAAGAACTAAATAGGACTGATTGGCACAAAAGATCTGGTTTGTCATGAAAGCAGTCCTGAAAAAAAAACAACCAGCAGACTGTAGTGAAGGATCTGTGAAATACAAGTGTTTTTAAGCTATAAGCCAGGTGTGATAGAGTCAGAGGTGATGAACTGTGTGACTTGTGCGCAGATGGAAATGATCTGATGAGGTAAATGAAATGAATGAGACAAGGTTGAACTTGACGCATATTGAGAGATATTCCAAATTTGAACTAATGTAGGTGCTTGTGGAATGAGAAACGAGTGTTGTGAGGGAGGTCGAACTGAGATGAGTTTATGCACGTTGAAATTTGTGAAAACTTTTTAAGTGATGAGAGCATGCATTTGATGAACAAAATTTATGACAGCAGCATTCAGGCATTATTAAAATTTGTAATTCACTGGTCAGTGTTACATATGTTAACAAAATTACAACTATTAATGACACATATACTGTTATTAGTTACTCACAATGCTTTTTCGTACAACATCTTCTCAAGAGCTTCTGCTCGTGATCCTAAAATATTAACATTTCAACTACAACACTGGCTGAGCTAAATACAAATATTAGCTAGTAATCAATGATGGTCTCAATTTCTAAACAGTATTAATGTATCTTATAGATAAAGCCAAATCTCTCTGTGTGGCATTTCTCAGTTGTTATGCACAGTGCTCTACATTTTTCAGTACCGGTAGGTCTTGTTCAAAATTGGAATGTGGTAACCTTACACCATAACAATGGTTATCAGTGATAAATGTAGACACCACCCAGTAAATGCTATTGAATAATCAAACTGCGGCACTAATAGCTATTCAGACCATGACCTAGATGTGCTGCAATGGCGGCACTAAGAGCTTTTCCAACAGACAATAGTCCATAGTGTGCATACAAAGCAACACTTATGTTGAAACTCTTTTACAATGTGCACTAAATATAGATGGATGAATTATTTCCGACAGTAACAAGAAGGCCTAGCAGTGGCTATCATAGCGCCAGATGATCCCTCCACTCTTCCCGGTGATGATCCCTTCCCTCGTGCCCGCATGCACCGCAACTGTATTGCGCGGTAAATTGGGATTATTAAAATTTGTAAATTGGGATCGGAATTTGAAACCTAAATTAGCTATAATGTGCCAATGCACTTCTGTCACAGACAGATTGACAGATGGACAGACGGACACTGACATCGTAGCATAAGTGCGAGATGTATATATTACATCTCGCGCTAAAAATGAGAAGGTCACAGAAGATAGCATAGGCGCCAACTCCATTGGGGCAATGGAAACATTCACCTCAGTAGATTTCAAGGTACTGGGGCGAGAGTACAGTTTCGCCCCAGTACTTTTTCGCCTTGCATCATTTAACACAAGTATGTTTGCATTATTCTGCAAAGCGCAAATGTAGCATTATAATTTAACATCATAGGCCTAGTGTAGTGTTGCTGAAGCCACTCCTGACTGGAACATTACTGCAACCTGCAAATTATTCTGTGTCTGCCACTTTTTGCCAGATCTTGAATATCGCCATTAGCTGCTTTCAAGTCTCGGCAGAGGCAATCTGGAAGCTCAAAAACTTTAAAAAAAATTTGTTGGTGGCCGGGGTTCTGCCACGGACCCAACTGGGGGAGCTTATGATGCTCCCCCAGACCCCATAGTCGGCTGGGGAGGGGCTAACCAGCCCCCTCCCCTCCAAGTTCGCCCCAATACTTAAAAACAAAAGTCGGCGCCCCTGTTTTCAAGTAAGAGTGGAGAGGCAAACCTCGCAAAATTCATACAACGACTGGGCAAGTGGACCTCTACTCTATAGCAAATGAGGTGATTTGGTGGAGGCCAAAAACGGACTGTTTTTGAGAGTTGATAACTTTGCGACGTTTAATGAGAGAAAGGCACGTAATATGTCAAAAGTTTCCAAATTCTGTCTAAAAAAGTATAAAACTTAAACGTCAGTGTATTTAAATATTCTTTGCCTATTTTGCATAAATCTTCACTACACGTCCGTTGTGCATGTGCTGAAGGGATGTAAACACTTCGTCCAACGCATTATGGTTTATGTTGCTGTTCACAACTTCGAAATCTGACCTTTACCAGGAGCTAAAATAAACAGTGCCTATTACTATGATGATGAGTGTGATCACATACTGGAAAAAGGATTTTTAATTCACCATTTATCGAACAATGACTTGCTGTGTCAGCAGGACAGAGCACTGTGGCTCACTGTTCTGTCACTTACCTGCGCTCCCATATGCCAGAGTTCAAGGACCAAAAAAAATGACCTCCATATAGACTTCATCGGTGGTAATTATTCACTGTGGGGAGTATTGCAACAGATGGTGTATCGTCGCAATATTTCAGACACTGACCATCTGTTGGACTCAGCTAAGCCCAGACACATTAAACTAAGCGATTGATCAGCTGCCAAAAGACTGATGATGGTTATTAAGGCAAAGGATGCCTCTGTTGAATTGTGTCAAGACTAATTCTGTGTGCAGATGATCATTGCTGTTGCACAGTCGAGACATAATGGTAGAGATAGGACTGAGAAAGTAGGTCATGAAATAATAAATCATAACCATTGTAAAAATGCTAAAGAGGTTCAGCAAAAATACATTTGTATTTCTCAGTAATATTAGTTATTTAGGCTTAAGAATAAAAAAAAACCTTTTAATCTGATTCCTGGTCCAGGGATTGGCCGATAATGGTCGAGGTGTGTAGTGAGATCACGCAGGTGACTACAGAATGCAGTTGTTATTGTGCCATCATGACCATCTTTCAGCAGGCGAGCTGTGTTTGTTTCATCTGGGTGTCGTTTGCGTTTTTCAACATCTATCTCAGCAACAGCACGCTGTTAAGCACAACAACAAGTGTAAATGTCAGCTCAGTAATGATGTATGTTATATGATTTAAATCACGGCTTATACAGCTGGAGCATCACATTTACCAATGTGGCCAATGAATTATAAATACACATCATAATGATACATGTCATTTTCAATGTGGGCCACACTGACACCTAGACAGTTGAGAGGCTATCTTCAGTGTGATAGCCTCCACAAGTTCCGTCCAGTGAATATCGTGGCCAGTGCCGGAAAGTTGAGCATGTGGTGTCTGCTGCTGAGACTATTGATTCCACACCACAATAGCTGCCAGAAGCCAGGGCAAAAACTGGATATATGAAAAAATATCGCAATCCAGTTATGGTAGAGTGACTGCGATTCAGGAATGCAGCAATACTTACATATGTAAAGGAAAATTTCTCCCATACTCGTTACCGAGCGTTTGACCTGAAGATAATCTCGGTGTATAGGCAGTCAGCCCACAGGTGACATTTAAGCCATCCACCGGCAGTAGGCTGCCATTACTTTCCGCCGGGCCTGCAGTTACCTTCCCAGCCAAAAAGCATCACTTCCCATCAGCCAGTACCAAATTATACTGCTTGGTAACAGAAGCACATAAATGTAAACAACTTGGTTGTTACTCGACAGCGCAGTGGCCGGGGCTCAAACTCGTGACCGCTGATTCACCAGTCTGATGCCTAGCCACTAGACTATCGACTATGACAGTAACATTTCATCCTGGCATCTAACAAAAAATGTAATTCTTTGAATATACCTGAACTAGAAATTCTAAAAATATTCCGAAAAATTCTGATAAGTAATATATTACAAGAAAAGCAAAACATGACAGCAAAAATTGAAAATATCATTTGTCTTCACCAGGATGGCAAATTGGTGAACACAAACTGCATATCCTCACTAATGCTGAACCTAATCCTGACACTAAACACTAACCATAATCGAGGCACATATGTAAAATAAAATACCAGCCAGTGCTTAAATATGGGAAGAAGTTCATCACTTTACATGCACACAGCTGTTACTGTATTGGTTTTACCATGCGACACTATGCTAGTGCAGTATATGCTGTTGTCATGTGTTAGTGTGTGTGTGTGCGATGGTCCATCACAGTCTGGTATTTTATCAAAACTGCTTAACAGACAACCATGCAAACAATGCCACACAATAGCCCAGGAACCCTAGTTTTCAGATACTAAAGATCATGGCAAAATTCAAACTGCATCACCTCCTAGACGGGTGCGAAACACAGGTTGGGTAGTTTAAAATTGGCTACTTTCGACAAATAACTCACTATAACTGGAAAACTGTTCAAGATAGATGCATAGTTTCCATTAAAGTTGGATAGAAAATCGTATACACTCTACCGAATAGTTATGTTGCCGATTACCTTGCGGGAGCTCTAATCCCCAAACCACCCTAATTTCGAATTTTGCATTGACTTTCATATCTTCATAGTGGGTGAACATAGAGACTTCAAATTTGGTATACAGGTGGATCATAACTAGTCCCAGCCTATGGACAACAACCATCCCTGAAAGGGGCGTGGTTACATCACATGACCTGGTTTAAACTTTGGGGGCCCAATCCATACCTCAGGAATAGCTGAAGCTAGAGCTGTCCAATTTTGTACACATGGAGATTATATCAAGTATTGCCAAATGAATAATACGTCACCCCTTATTAAAGGGGTGTGGTTTGGCTCATTTGACCCATTTTTGCATGCACAACTGTGGACTTACAAGAAAAGTTTCACCACAGCATGCCATTAACTGTGATCAACAATGCCACCGACAACTGACCTCTGTCGTTCAGACTTACAGCGCACGCTAGATACCAATGATGCTACACACAAAGGCTCAAGCTCCATTATTTCGACTTGTTGTGTATTTATTACACACTTGCTTGTATAATTGACAACAAATCAACCTTGAGGGGTTTGGGCCTTACTGTGTAATGTATATGCTAATAACTGGCATAGTTGGTGTGTGTAGAAAAAAATAGCAATGTGCTTTAAATATCGATCGGAACGCTTGTTGTTTGGGTATTAGTTTATTCCACTCGGCATGCAGCATGATATGGTCAATTTTATGTGAGGCGGCAAAATGTGGTTAGGAGATATACACTGTGTCTCAAAAAAAAACGACAATGACATTCCACGCTATAACTTCAATGCACATCAACCGATTTTGATAATTTTTGGCAGAGATATTGCTGAATAAATATGCTATTAAATGGTAGTTTGTTATCCCACCTCTCGTAACTAATGTTTCTGCACTACCTTGGGAATCATAAACCCTAAAAATGGGTCTTTTTAGTCATGCTCAAAAAATGACACTGCTTTGGTTTGCTATATCTTCAACACTCATCGGCCAATTTTGATAATATTTTGTGCACAATCAGGTCATATTATTAAGTACAGTATGCAAGTAATTATTATTTCTCAACCATCCATTTTTGTGTAATACCGGTTCGTCTACGAGATCAATGCGGATGTCGCGTCATCTGCACTGCCAGGACGACGGTCGACCAACCAGTAACCCATAGCGATTGCAACAACTTGTAGACGCTGCTGACATGTTAGCTTTTTCTGGGAAACTGTCTGACTAATTGCCTAGCATTGTAGCCCTTCAACTCAAACGAATTTTGAACCAGAATCTTATCTTCTTTAGTAAATGGCATGTTTACTAACAAACGGTGGCGTTGAAAATGTGTCATTTTGCCTCAGCAATTTCGCAGCCAATTAAGAACGTAATACCAAACGGACATGATAAATTAAATAGGCTTGTGATAGCACAAGCTACGTAGCTATTTTCTGCCAAAAATTATTACAATTGGTTGATGAATGTGTGAGATATAGCAAGCAATATCAGTGTTATATTCGGTATAGAGCATGACTGAAAAGACCAAATTTATGGGTTTGTTTCCCCAGGTAGTGCAGAGACACTAGCAAGGGGAGGTCGGGATATCAAATCTCCATTTAATAGCGTACTCACTCAGCAACATCTCTGCAAAAAATTACCAAAATCGGTTAATGTGCGTTGAAGTTATAGTGTGCTACATCATTGTCGTTTTTTTGAGACACAGTGTACTTGTTAGAATTAAATTATTACACTCCCCTCCCCACATCACACCTCAGTAGTTAATTGTTAGAAATCAAAATCAATGCTAACCCTATGTTCATCTGCTAGCATTCTACATAATTATGGTATGGGTGAATGGGCCCGGCATCTAGAAAAATGCACTACGGGCCGGCATATACGGGAAGAAGTGCAATAGTTGTAGGCCAGATGCCGGACTGGTTCACAAAAGCGCTACATACTAGTCCCCTAACGTCACGAACCCTAACCCAAAACCCTAATTCTACTAAACCTAACCCAGTGTTTCATGGCAGGTCACACTCACACCGAAGATAGCCTGGCAACTGCTAGATGTCAGTTTGGCTCACAGTATGGCACTATAACATCATACTGTACTGTACTAATATGTAGACAACTGTCAGGCTATCGTCAGCATTATGTTCATAGATACCCAAAGCTACCGAAATCAGACTTCGGCAGATTTCGGTAGCTTTCGGTATTATCAACACCCTCTTCACTTCAGCGTGCATCAGAATATTAACCACATACACTTACTTCTTCCACCCAATTTTCTATCAAACATTTTGACTTCGAATTACTGATTGGAATAAAATTTCTTCCATCGGGTAGCTGGTTTGCCATTCTTCTACATTACTCAAACTACCATACACGTACTAGACAAATTCACATGGACAAATCTGTAAACTTCATTGCGTTCCTCGTCGTCATGGCAACTCATTTGCAGCGTTACGTTTCTAATAATTAAATAAGTAAGTAAGTAAGTTCTTTATTATGGTGCCCGACAAACACAGACACTTACATCGAAATCAGACAATTACAATACATACAACAGTCATCAAATTAACGACAAAAATTTGCAACAATAAGTCATCAAACTACAGAAAAATTTAGCCTACAAGTAATCAAAAATTGATCGCACAATGAAGCTACACTTAGTTTTCTGATATTTATGTTCCAG
>Ga0209782_1000668_pt1 | contig 15859 bp, 8 predicted proteins | sample WorMetmaBAHAMAS1_FD_187390 | JGI IMG/M metagenome (GOLD analysis project Ga0209782, IMG submission 187390) | Marine gutless worms symbiont microbial communities from Max Planck institute for Marine Microbiology, Germany - Inanidrilus... | ecosystem: Host-associated > Annelida > Digestive system >...
TTATCTATTGTGTTAACAGCCATGGATCAAAAACAGCAAAAATCATAAAAAGGTGATATTACTCAGCATCACGTTGACATTTAGACGACGTGATGGTGGGTAGTATCACCTTTCTATGATTTTTGCTGTTTTTGATCCATGGCTGTTAACACAATAGATAAACTGCAGTTTTTATTATTTATCTCCATAGGATTGGCTGGTCGATCTTACAACAGTGTAAGCACTGCGCCGTGCTACACTGTGATTTTAGCGTGCGTCTAACATGTAACGTCATTAGGCATCTAAACGGCAAAATAATACCACCAGAATGCACAAAAAACCACCATTTTGATATCAAAAATCAAAAAACACCCCAACCCCTCGGGGCCAGCGGTGCCTTGAACTCGATGCCTTTAAATTCTGGCTACGCGTCTGATTGTATTGTATTTATCTATTCAGCTTTTACATTGTATAGATTCAAGTGTGTTTTATTAAACTTACTTACTTACTTACTTACATATCGCTGTCTGTTCAGTAAATACATACTGCCATTTACAGCATACTCTTTTAATCAGATGTGTAGAACTTTGATGATGAGGTTAACATAATTGATGATATTATACATTGTTATTCAGAGAAAACACCAATGCAGTCTTTGTGTAATAAAGTACAGCATGGCAGAACTATATGGCACCGATGGCAGTTTGACAGGGGCATATTGATGGTGCAACCACCTAGTGAATGCTTCAGAATTGGTGCCAGCCATGATGACCAATGGGTTTAACTTCTTGCAGCTTGGAGTTTAATATTAGTGTTCTATATTAACCATAATCAACAGAATGCACTATTTCTGCACTTCAGTTTTAGACATAAGTTATCACTATAATGTTATGATGTAGTTATCTAAGTGCTAGTAAGTGGTAAGGTTTGTTCAGGAGTTTAAAGTTTAGTGGTGAGAAATTCAAAGTGAGGTGGAGAATTCTGGGACGGGTACATTCAGTATTTCGCTACAAATCTGCCACTGACTGCTGATAATCTGTTAACGTTTCGTTCATTCGTTACAAACAGAATGCACAGATGTTTTTACGAATCACAATACATTACTATGTTTTTTAACATTATTACGCCCCATATTGGCTTTTTGTTTTCAACAGACATTTCTGCTTAAACCAGACCAAACCACATGTTATAATACAGCCAAATTTGATGTGCTGATGCACATTTGCCCTCCCTACACTAAGGGCTATAAACATTAAACAGTACTGAAATTGGCAATAAAACAGCATATATAAATATAAAAAACAACAGTTTATTTATCCATAATGTTAACAGTGACGGATCAAAAACTGCAAAATTAATAAAAAGGTGTTATTACTCAGCATCATATTGACATTTAAGCCATGTGATGGTGGGTAATATCACCCTTTTATGATTTTTGCAGTTTTAGATCTGTCAATGTTACAGGGATCCCACTCTCTTGAAAGAAAAAAATCCAGCACTTTTCGAGTCGAATTTTAGAATTTTCCGGTAGCTTTCAGTCATAGATCGCAGCCGAAATATATAAAATACGAGACATTCATCACTGACGTTCACCATTCATTCCTTTGTAACATGAATTAACTTGTACATGAATACAGCCGTTACAGTTTCAAAAAGTAAATAAACTCATCATACCAAAAATTCCAGGTCTAACATAACATTCCAGGAGTTTTCCAGATTTTGCAGGTGAGTGGGAATCCTGTGTTAACATTATGGATAAACTGTTGTTTTTTAATATTTATTACATTTAATCACAAACAACATTTTGTAACACTAAGTAAAATAAACACAAATTTTTTACACATACATGCTTTAATACAAAGTGATATTCTATCATTTCACAATGCTAATGTGCTTATTATGACAACATTTTGGAAGACAAAGACCAGACCGACCTTATTACACTAAAAACTTGCTAGTTAATTAGTAACTGAGAAAAGTCCAAGAAAAGCTGATGTTCAGAGGGTGATTAGTTTGACATGCGGCGCTTTGAGTTCAGAACACTATCTATTATTATTACTCGCTATCTAAACACTCTTGATTGTGTGAAAAGCAGGGCATCTGGCCTGTCAAAATCTGCTCCAATTATTTCCAGCGGTCCTCTACGGAACATGAGACAAGACAAGAAAGACTCACAAGATGGCCATGCCATACATCATTACTTATCGGTAGTCTGTAGAAACAGTGTCACTATATTCATACAGTTCTTCTGTGTGATGATATGCTCAACCATTTTGATAGACCACACCATCTTGTGACTGATAGACAGACAGACAGGCACATGCCCATAGAATATACTGTGCTAGCGTAGTGTCGTGTGGTAAAAATGATAAATTACCATGGAATCGTCTATAGAGCCTGAAAATTTCGCAAGAGTCGTGCAAGTTATATGCCCTTGATGTCTCCAAATATCGTAGAAACTTGTAGTTATGAGGGTCCCGTACTGAAACTGCACTGGTAAAGGTGAAATCTGGCATGCCAAGGTCAACCTTTATCAGTGCACTGTGTACATGTGTGTCGATCCCTAACTAGTCCTGATAGTGGAAGTTGCAATCCTCTGGTAATGAGTTTTCAATTCAGCCCCAGTTTACTATAACTGCTGTCGATGACCAAAAGAGTGGATTTAAGGTAAAGACCGGGAGTCTGAAAAAGAAGTTCAAAGAACAAGACTCAAGTCATTAATCAACTACAAATATACTGACTAATCCGACCAATGGTGTGATACAATGGTTGTACCTGTAAGTTAAAAGCGTAGGACTATTTGGCACAAACCTCCATGCCCATGGACACCGGAACAATTAGCTTCATCACTGCCGTCTCCGCAGTTGTCGATGCGGTCACAACGTAAAGTCAATGGTATACAATTCTGGCGATTCGCACAGAAAAATTCACTGTGTGGTCGGCATCCTGCAAGCCATCCAGTCACACGACATACCACAGCCACTCGTTTGATAACAGCACAGCAGTCGGAAAGCAACTCACATTAACGTAATATAAAGCATGTCTGTTAAGTAATGTTAATATGGGACAGTACACCACCAACCTCATGTCAAAAAGTCTGATACCGCACTGCCATTACCACGGTTAGCCAAAATGTTGACAAAGTGATAAATGTGACAGCATTCTAGCTGTAATTATGTCATCATCATGCTAGTTGTCCAAGTCAAAGGTAATTTAGTTCAAAAGTTAATGTCCACACACAAACATGCACACAAACCATACCGATTACTCTAGCTGGACCACTACAGTGAAAACTTTATGAGCAATATGTGCTTATCCTGAAATGACCAGCATCAGTCACTGAAGAACACTATTAATGTTCCATAACTCATGCATGACATCCCATTACACAGTAACAATGCTGCCATCCCGTATCAACATTTTCAACAGCGACATACTGTGCAAAAATCACAAATTTTCCTTGTCTAGTCAAGAGTTTGCATGTTTAAGCGTGCGGCTCCAGCCTTCAGTATGACTTATTAGCGCTCCTAGTCGATTTTGTAGAGCAGCGCCACACAAATTCTGTTTGTATTGTATTGTATTACTTACCATCAACTTTTGACGATCTCATCCACATGAAAGTGGCCGCAAAGCGACTTCCTGGAGCACAAGTCGTCATTCTCAAGCGGACATAGAATCCTTCTGTGTCAATCAGTTCTGTACAATGTACCGCTAACCACGGCATCAGTTCACCGCTAGAACTGTTACCTCGACGAATCTCCAGCGAGTCTCCAACTGTAAATCAACACAGACCATGTCAGATTAACAGCCGATTTCCAGGTGAATATGGATCAGCCGGCTTTCCCGCTGATGAAAGGTGACTAGTGAGAAATTCTGCTGTGGCCTCATGCTAAGTGGAGAAATCATAATCATTCATCAAGTTTCAATATTTTTGGCACTAACAAAACAACTCATCCAGTCACTTTGGTATTGATGGTTATGACGCCAGTATTTGTACCTAATATATTACTACTTTTCCCTTTTGTTTAACTGGTCTGGTTGTGCCCTAGTTACTGGGTATCAGTATATAACAACTATTATTACCAACAACAAGTATCAAAAATGCCAGTAACAGTCACATCATCAAAGTGCCGAAGTCAGTAGGTACGAAGGAAATTTCAGGCACTTCCGGTTATCGGAACAGCATGCCAATAATTTCATTTGACTGGCAAGGCATAGTTTATTATCACTGTGATCTTATTATTGTGATCTTCGGTCTAGGTGGAACTGTTGATCACGATGCTCCCGATTCCAATTATGGCAAGCAACTACAGTACTGAACTAGAAAATCTAAAGCAGTCATACTGACCTGCTGACCCATACTGGCAGTGTACACAATAACCTTGTGACTTCTACCTTTTGACCCCAGGGTCAAGGGCAATGCTTGCGAACACATGTGCAAACTTTGATAGCTTAAACCATTTTACTTTTAGAGTGGAGACATATACAAAGAGAAAGTCACAGATACAACTCTTCATCATCATGCCTACATTTTGGCTAATGCTGGCATGGGTAACAAGCTTTCAGCACTGCTGATATTTACAATGAATCGATATATGAACATGTATTTGATGTTATTGTTAGTTTGTTTAAATGGCAAAGTGTGCACTATTCAACTCACGTAAATTCCATGTCTTCATCGTAACATTAGTCAAGTCAAAAAAGTGATCCTACCTGAAAAGTCAGTCGTCTTCAGCCACAGCAGGAGGCTGTATCCGTGATCGCTTAGGCTTGAACGAGGAATTACCCACAAACAATCCATCTTTCTACCATCTGAACACTTCGGAGATACAAGTTCATTGCCCAAATCCGACGACAGAAAGTAATGATGATCCACTGCAAAATTCAGCAGAAAAAACAAGAAGCTCAGCTGTCATAAAGGGACGATGCAATGCTGTCTATATCAGCTGAAATATTATCAACTGCTGCATAACTTCATGACAAGAAACTTGTAAATATGACCATGAAGGCATCTGTCACTCAAAAGTAAAATGTATATCTTTTTGTAGATCGTCTAGTTAACTGCTACATGTAATATATCAAGTTGTATACCTTACAGTATGTAAATGTTTCATATGTCTAGAGCATTTCGTCGTTTATCTCCTAACTGTACAAAACCTAAAGACACCAGTGACTAAACCTAAACAGGGCATCAAATTTATCAAATAATTATATATCAAAATGCACATCATTAGAAACACCTGAACAAGTGCCATACCAATAGCAGGTTTGTCTGTCCAGTCTGTACCTAATAATACACACATCACACATATAGATATACTGTGAGTCATAAAAACGAAGCCAATATTTTTGTCACAAAAAAATAGTCAAAGGAGGGCAATTTAAGTCATTCGCTTTCACTCATAATCAGCAATGACTTGCACAGCCCATTAGATCTAAACTGTGTCTAGCTTTTTATGTTTAGTTAAATGTATTATTTTATTAACCTTTAAACTAAATTTTAACAAATAGTCCAACTATAAATACATAAACTATATGCTACAAATTCAGCCAGAAGAGCACAGAAAGGAGCACATATCACGCCTTCATGATAGTACATGGCTGTATAAGCCATTGGCCAAAGTAATGCAGGAACCCAGATTTTGACCCCTAAAATCTCGGTAACCACTGAGCCGATCTTGATCAAACTTTAAATTAAGAACTGGCACCAAAATGCCACCCACCATGCAAAACCGAATCCCAATGCGACGACAAGGGTGACCTGGGCAAATACCCAGTTTGCCACAGTTTGGCTTCTTCGCCTTTCTTTTTTGTTTTGTAGTCACACAGGTCGCACCAGTGAACTGATTTCAATGATCTATACATAATACGACGTGTTTCTATGCAAGGATGTGCATTTGGGGGTTGCATTGATACTGCTCCCCATTTAGGGGTCAAATCGCCCCCAAAAAAAACAATTTTTGGGGCGTGAATAGGCATTTCCAATCCAAAAGTGCAAAATATTCAAACTTTCATATAGTAAAAACTACCGTACTCAATGGATTCCAACCAAATTTTGTCAGATAATAAAGACCTCCAAGTACTCTTAGTGGAAGGTCCCAAAATGTGCCCCACAAATAAAAAATGGCGGATGGCCGCCATCTTGAAAAATAAAAAATCGCCATATCTCCTCAACCGTTTGACAAAATTTGGCACAGTAATGCAACTGGGGCCTCTGCACCTGACCGACCATTAAAATTTCTGGAATTTCAAAATCCAAATGGCGGACAACCACCATTTTGAAAAATGGAACAATCACCATATCTCTTCAACTATTTGACTGATTTTGATACAATTTGGCACGGTGATGCATCTAGGACCCCACAGCTAATCAGCCATTAAACTATCCTAAATTTTAAAATCCAAAATGGCGGACGGCCGCCATCTTGAAAAATAAGAAATCGTCATCTCCCCACTGTTTGACCGATTTTGACAAAATTTGGCGTGGTAATGCATCTGGGCCCCATGCACCAGCCTGAGCATTAAAAATTTACAATTCTAAAAATCCAATATGGCAGATGTTTTTGTGAATACTCTAAATTGTTGTGGTGCACTTTTTTAAACAGAAAAAATTAAATAATAGCTAAATTATAATAAAAAATACCTGTGCTAAGTTATACATTTAAATCTGGCGCTAGACAGATTTAAATGTGATAGCGCATTTGTTTCGTGATTATAATTTAGCAATTTTTTTAAAATTTATGCTGTTTCAGAGCTTTGACCATACAACGTTAGATAAACTGCGATGAGTTTTTATATATATAATAACTTACTAGGAACAAAGTAATAAGAAGCGTGGAATCCGAGATAGCTTTGGTTGATGTTGGTCCCAGTTCTAAACTCAACAGTCATATCATTTCGAGAAGAAACAAAAAATGGCCTTGAGTCAGCGCCAGTGACATGCAGTACATGATTAGTATTGTTGCTCTTGCCTTCATATATCTGCAAAAATACACACAGCCTCCAAGAAATCTCATGAAGAGCACACATAATTAGTTCAAGGATTTGGATAAGCACACCTGTCAGACAGCACTTACAGATTTCTTAAGCCGTTCCAGTATGCAGAAATCTGTTGACCATTTCAGTGGTCTAGGTAATACAATCAGTCTAGTGTGTATGTACATATCTTAACAATAATTTGTGAAGGCAATAGCCTCCTGATATTCAGAGAGCCACTGATCGTGATGCTGTTTAGGTAAATTTTAAACATCAAAAACAGTGGTCAAAAATCATGTCAGAGGAAGATGAATAATGCTAAAGTGGCTGGTGCAACCTCAAGCATGGGCTTTATAGTAGATTATGTTGCTGCAAAATATCTTTTTACAGGACAATGCACCTCCTGACCAAACACGGCTTCATACAATTTACAGATAAGACACGTCTCCTTGCTGTCACTACTTGTTGTTATAAGATGCGATTACTTGGCTGCGAATTAATGTGTTATCTTTTTTGTGAAAAATTTCAAAAATCTCCCCAAAAAAGTAAATGGACTCGTCTGCTGTGTGCTCTAGTCATTGGAAATTTGTGTGCAAGCAATCATCTAGATGCACGGTATGCATACACTACATCCACATCATATAGTCGCTATACTTTACAATGTATTCAAAAGTTTTCATTCCTGTCTGAAGATCAGAACCCCCACCTAACACGCTGTTCTTTTGGCCATCATGAGTTTATACCCCAATTTCCATCTTGATCAGTTTGGCCGTTTTTGCACAGCACACGGTAGTGCTCAGCACAAAGACACACACACACACATAGAGAGACCAATCTATGCACAACATCTGTAGTGACAGGCCACATCTATGCACCGTGTGCAGGCAATACGGTCTACAACCTCACTGGATATCCTTCCAACTCTCTCTCTGCCTCTGTGGGTAAATGACTCACAGTACTGTGGTACCTCATCGAACAGTGATACACAAAACATTCACGGGCAAGGGATGCCGACTGCTGACCCCATTACTCAAGCCATGCAGGCTGCAGAATAACGAAGAAGTAAAAACAGAACCATAATCAAAATTTTCAATTCATTATCTTTGACTGTAAAGTATTAGATTATATCAAATCATTTTAACACCCAAATAGCAAAACTGTACAGGCACGAAAAAGTGGAACAAGTATTACTTAATACGATTAAAATTACTATTCCCAAGCTGTATTCGAGCAAATTCACCGTTATGCTGCTGAAAGGTGAGAGATTCCAGTCTTCGAATGTCAAGCGGACATGTCCATTTGTGTCGTCATTGCGAATGTAGTAGACAAACACGTCACCACTTGATGAGTAGCCACGCGGAAAGCCAAGGCTGGAAAACTGTCCAACGACCGCTGGCACGCCGTCCACAACTTCTGTATGACCGCTGTATGTCAACGTCTCTTTCTCTGAACAAACACACGCAAGACAACAGTTTATAAATTAGGACTGACAAAGCTTTGAAAATGATTAACAGCTATCTTTCAAAGCTAACCGCAAAGTTTTACAATAAATTAAAATTAGTCGATAATTGCGATACAATTGCTAAATTACAACTTAATTTATTATTTCAGCCAAACTCTTCTCAATTATCTTTGAGAAAGGGATCTGGGAGGCAAAACAGTTATCAATTGCTTGACAGTAATTAGATATCACTTAACCCCCAAAACAATGTAATATCACATATAACTGGCAGTTATAAATGATACACTGGTTGAGGTAACTTTTGCTAAGTCTAAAGGCTAAGCCTAAAGGCTTAGACCAAAAGATACACATTTAACACAGAGAATTCCCAAGTTAAGACTGTTTGGTTCAGCTCAGCTTTTAGACTTAGCGGAAGTTGACCTCACCCACTGTCTACTGAATTTTCTTTATAATATTAACTTATTAAAACTTATTGAAAATTTTATCCTTGAAAATGAGTAATCTAGAAATTAGTCATTATCACATAGCATTTAGAAAATTAGCAGATGTAAAGCTGCAAGTTACAGAAGACAGTACACTGCAACATAGTGATACTTTCATCTCACTCTTGCAAAATCTTCTTCTTCTACTTCAGTGGCATGCCCCGTAAACGAGTGTTGCCAGGTCAACAATATGTCGCCACAGCACACAATCACTGCCTTCCACCAGACTCAGTGGATAGTAATGTTAGCTGACTGTACATCAGCCAGGTGGTATGTGGGCACCCTTGAGGTCTCCTCCAGTCATCCAGTGGTCTTAGTGACACATTGACAGCTCGATGGTGATCCTGCTAGGAATCCGAACATGCCACATGACCAAAGAAATGGAGCCATATTGTTTTAATAAGAAAAGAAACTGGACAAAACTCTTGCAAAATGGTGACACAAAGAGTTAAAATAATTATCACAAATAGCAAATTACCAAGAACATCGTAGGCGAAAGAGAAATTCCTCGATATCTCGTCGACTGTTGACTGGCAGTACCTCAGCGTCACTTCTCGGGTGTTGGATTCATAATGCATCGGCATATACGTCGCAGTAATGTACTCATACGTTTTCTCATAGTATCCCGGCTCGTACACCAACAAGTGGTTACACCTTTAACAACACATGCACATATCATCATTGGTGACGACAATGATGAATGATGATGATGCCATACATTTTTTAAGCCAAGCATGAGACTTTCGGTCTTTGTTTTTAGTCGTACAGTGTCCGTGCAGCATTTTTAACACGATAGTGCCACTTTAATCTTTGCATTGATAATAATAATGATGATGATAATAATGGTGATGTGTGGATTTGCAGAGAACATCATAAATAGTCCTCAGATGTGCTATCAGTCAGCCGAACAAGTGGGTCTTCAGATGCCGAACGAAAGACCATCTTACTGCCGAAACAACGGATCAGTTAAAATAATTACTATAACAACAGGAAAATGTGTAGTCCACGACAACTATTTTCTGGCCATTATACAGCTGAACTGCCCAGTTAATGTAGGACTGGGGAATTTGTTGCAGCAAAGTTTTACTGTTCTCTTTCCATTACTGATAGAAACTAACTAGTGCATTTGGACGACAGAGAAGATGATAAAGTTCTCGTCAGTGATGCGACCTACACCATCAAAGTAACATAAGATAAAGTTCTCCCATATTCGTTACCGAGTGTTGGGCCCAGAACTGATCCCGGTGTACGGGTAGTCAGCCCGCAGGTGACTTTAAGCCATCCACCCGGCGGTAGGCTGCCATTACTTTCCCCAGGCCTGTGGTTACCTCTGTAGCTTTCACCAGATGGTGCCAACTGTTCACGGTAACATATATATTATTCCTGCTCCTTACTTATTTACTGACCCCGAAAGGATGAAAGGCTGAGTTGGCTTGGTTGGCTGACCTGTAGATGGACTACCCACATTAACGGTCACTCATCAGCTGCAAGTCGAGTGTGGGACAGGGAAAGTTCGCCAGCCAATGACCGACGTTCTACCACTGTGCAACATAACCAAAAAATAAAGCAAAGTGTGCCTTTATATAGTGCTTGATAATAAGTAGCCCAGCTTTAGTGCTCAGGTATGGTACCTGTATGAGCAATCACAGTTTTACCTGCCACCCACAGGTGGAATAAACCACACCTGCCATTATTCCCTATCCACAGAGCATCCGTATAGGAGGCTGAGATAGCATAGGTTACTTTGCTAAGATACCGAGGTATTATGTCCGTCAATGATGATCAGCCATCCCAGTACTAACCAGGCTCGACATAGAGTAACTTTGTTTACACACCCAACGACACTACACCACGGCAACACTCAAAATTTAATAAATGGAAAGATATTCATACTTAAGCACATCAACTCATCTACTAACCCTTGATGGCAGCCAGCCGTTGTGTCCTGAAATGTAGATAAACATCGCGTCAGCCAGTTTCTCTGAAGTCCGTCAAAATTAAGTCTAATCCTACAGCGAGCGCATGCGGTGATTTTTAATTCGCACGTCGTTGGAGATCCATCAGTATGTGGAATGCGTGACGGAAAATTTGGAGATACAATGAGTCCACTTTCGGTTGAACTGTAGGCAGTATGTGCTGGTTTGTTACAGAACATCACATGAGGACGCGTTGCCAGCAAACGTTCTACAAACATCCGCATAATGGCAACAAATGATCATCATGCATAAACCTAAGACGCCGACGAGATTCACGACACTGCGTAGCAAGGCTGAATACCATTTTAACCACTTCCACATCAACTGCAGTTAGTTAATTTGATTTCCTCTCAGTTTTCCTTATTCATGGCATTAATAACGTAAGTATGTATCAGCATGATCGCATAGGTACTTATCATTCCAATTGTCATTCGTGTCGCCAAATAAATGGTGTCAAAGCAGTGAAGGAAATTAAAAGCACTGGCCATAACAATCATCCACTGGCTTTATCCTTTCCTCATCCATCACCGTATTCTCTCATCACGGTTATATTTAGATACTGCTTAAAACTGACAGCACTGCTGAAAATAACTTGTGCACATCAAATGGCGCAGTGACTTAAATGACCTTACAATAAAGCAATAAAAAATAAAACATGCGGCATAAATAGCTCACCAGAAAGAAGAAGAATATGAAGTACAACATATAGTGAAATTCCTAAAACAAAAGACCACTGATAATGCAGTTTCTCAGCAACAAAACACATTCACAAATAATGGGTATAACAGATGTATAACTATTAACTAACAATAAAAGCCCAATTTGTAAAATGAACAGATTTACACAGTTAATATTATACAAATTTAAATAATTATAATTCTAAAATTTTCAAAACAAAAATACTTAACATTTCAGTCAACAATCAAATAAATAAATAACAGCACAATGAGGTGTGCCAATAAAACATATGGTTTACTTTGCAGTGTCATAACTTTTGCAAATTTTGCAGTAGCAAGATTGTACAAACACAGCATGAAGCAGTACTAACTTGAGCATTTGATAAATTGAACAGTCATTCAATTTGCTTATAAATTTCAAGGAAATTGCACAGACAGACATACTGGTACATAAAAATAGCTCAATTCTAATGTCTGCAGAGTATAAAACCATTTCCAACCTAATACATCTCATCAAATACGTGTTTTCTGCTATTAAGCGGCAATGGCTGCTTAGAAGTAAGCAATTTTATGGCATCATGGACTTCTTAAATTTTCACATCAAATATTTAACTAAAATAATATTTCATGCAGCTTGACTGTCAAGTAAATACATGCTAATATCATATCTGCATTTATTTCTTACTCCAAAAATTGCAAAAGATATAGCACATCAATTAACCCACAAACATTTATGCAAATTAGGCAAAGAATATTTCAATGCACTGACATGCAAGTTTTATACTTTTCAAGACAAAATTCTGAAACTTTTAACATATAACATGCCTTTCTCCAATTAACTGCCGCAAAGTTATCAACTCTCAAAAACAGTCCAGTTTTTTTGGCCCACCCTGGATTGTTTACAAATTGTTTGTCACAAAAGTCTTTTTCAGCAGCAGTTTCACATTTTCTCATCGTATGACTGAGGAAGCAAATTTTGATATTGGACATCTGTTAGTGTCACTTTCATAAACAGGCACTAAAACTGCAAATAAAGACATATTTTCACTAATATATATATATAATAATGCTAGCATAAAAATGCTACCAAATTTTTAGTTCAACAATCAAAAGCCAGTCGCTGTGGAAATATTAATCATACACTTTTTATTGAGATGTCCTGCATTTGCATTGCATCCAAATAGATCAACAAACCTGAAAGTTTCATTCTTAGGTTTGGCAATATACAACTGAACAGTCAAATTCCTGCATAACAATAAAACATATATAATGCATGCATTATGCAGCCACAGACTGTAAGTAAAAAAACCAGGATACTGGACTTTTGTCCATAACTTCACCAAATGCAAACCGATTTTCAAAATTCTTGCGTTAATAGATTTACTAGTAAATTTGCAATGAAGTTATTATTAAATATCTTGCCACATTATAAAGGCATAGCTACTCTACCTTGTGAAATATTAAAGTCTGAAAATAGCGACAATCTGAAACATGTATTGTGATTTGTGACAATTACAAGATAGTGTATCTGCACATTTAAAGTGTGCTTAACTATGTATTTATCTCTAAGTATGGTAATTAAAAAAAATTTAAAATCAGTTAATGCTTGGCAAAGTTACAAGCAAAAAGGTCAACTCCCTTGTTTGCCCTGTTTGCTTTGCAATATCCTGGCCAGATAACTTACCTGTGATGGACAGAAACTGCATTTGTTTTTGTTATCACTATGCAGATTATTTCTGACTTCATATCAACAAAAATCAAACTTAACAAATAATTCCTACAACTATTTTTGAGTGGCTGAGTCTTACACCACAGTTTTCTGCACTCAGTCATTGAGCATGGCAATTTTTTGCACACATAGATTTCACAAGGTAGTGTAACTACACATTTAAGATGTGGTAGAACATTTATTAATGACTTTATTGCAAATATACTAATGAGTCTATCAGTTAAAGAATGTTGAAAATCGATTAGAATTTGGCAAAGTTACGGGCAATAATCTAGTGTCCTGGTTTTTTCACTCACAGTGTAGATGTTAAGTTACTAAAAAGAAGGCCTAGCAGTGGCTAGCATAGCGCGAGATGGTCCCTCCACTCTTCCCGGCAATGATCCCTTCCCTCGCGCCCGCATGCACCGCGACCGCAATGTGCAGTAAATTGGGATCGGAATTTGAAACCTAAATTAGCTATAATGCGCCAATGCACTTCTGTCACATACAGACAGACGGACACTGACATCGTAGCAAAAGCACAATATATGTATATTACATCTCGTGCTAAAAACATTGGTAGACAACTGGCATGGCATGTTAAATAGTCTTTTTGAATATAACAATGTGCTTGACACTCAGAGCTTAGTAACTGGTTGGGGCTGGCATGGTTATCTGTCTGGGCCCCAGACACTGGGGTGAGGTGCAGACTTGCATATGGACGAGCTGATGCCATTGACACTTGCTTCAGTAAACCCAGATTGGTTTTATCTTTCTGGTACTGGCTCACCTGGGTATTTCCAGACAAAGGGCGATTTGGCTCAAAATTACTACATATTTTGGAATTTGGGGGCCTGAAAACCTGTGGGCAGAAAGTTTGACATTTTTCATAGCTCTGTGGTGCACCAGAACATTGATTCATGATTGTGATTTCAAAAATCCATGGTGCTAAAGCTGCGATAAATGATGCCGCCGTAAGTGCCCGAAACCAATAAAGTGGCAGTGAACTAGTTCGGGCCTGGGTTTGGTTTGTTGAATAAAATTCTTCTAGTTGACAATCATGCATTTAAGTTCAAATGATAAGAAAGCAGCGACTGATTTAGTCGTAGGCTTAGGCCTAAGCCTATCTATCTAAATCGAAGTACTAGTATATTACTTGTTTCTGTTTGCATTACAGGAGTGTGGTAAACCGAACACTGATATAACAGCTTACAGTCAATGCCAGTTAATTTGTGCATTAATTTTTGCTGTTAGATCGGCTTACATTTCATATGTGCTGCACAGGAGGATCAAGCTATAGCAATAGGCAACATGCATTAAAAATTTGGTGTAGATTTTTTTGAGTTATGCGAGCACTGCATATTCAGAATTATGCACCACATAATTTGACTTACTGCCACTTTACTGACTTTAGTGTTTATTGGTGCTTGGTGCGGCATAATTTACCTCAGTAATAAATTTCTTCTTCAAAAATAGTCAAAACCTATGCAGGATAAATGCCCCAAAGAACTGCATAGCACTAAATTTTGGCGCCATTTGGGCAGAACTATTGATTTTCCCGAAACTTTTGTGTGATATCCCGCTGTTGTTTCTCATTTATAGTAGTTTCGTCAAAATCTGTCCTGGTCTGCGAGTGGTAACTGAAAAGCCTTCCCCCCATAATAATGCAGAGTCGACATTTATTACTCCATGCAAGTATTTAAAGCGATAATTTGCCTGAAAGCTGAGTTCTGTTCCAGCTGCTATTTAAGTCAGATCGCGTGTTCAGAATGTTAAAGTATGTAAAGAAATCACAGAAATCGGTTTACGCGTTTTGAAGATGTAAGCAAATAATGTGGGCTGACAAATGTAGTGGCCTCACTTTTTTGGCACACCCTGTATAATACAGCCTCATAATGATCACCAACTAACCAAGAACGTCCAATCAGGTGTTCACCGTCACAGTGGTTTTCACACTTAGGCCTAGTGATAAACGTACTGTACGTACAGTACAGTTGTGTGGCACTCTTATTAAACTGTGTGCATTGATTACTCATTTAATTTACAACACTGTAAACGAAAAACGACACAGTAGTCGATAACCATCAAACAACAACTAAAGATACAAAATACGCATTCATTCAACAATAACAATGACGTAATGTATACAGGTGGATAACAGGTAATACGGATAAATAAATAAGTAAACAAATAGGCAAAAGAGCCTTCGGACTGGCAGTGACAAGGGCAACTGAGTGCACTTGAAAACATTTGTGTAAGTAAAACAGAAGTTTATACATCCCCATGGATTCCATTTTTACCGACCGTGTTAGCCGCGAAAGTTGTCGTAAAGCAATAGGTAGTGAATGTCCGTCAGTTATTAGAACGAATTCAACATCGGTTTTATCGCATGTTACCTGGAATGAAGGAACTATCTTACAGTCAGCGTTTACGGAAACTCGGCTTGTGGTCACTTGAAGCAAGGAGATATCGTTCCGACCTTATTGAAGTTTACAAGATGTTACATGGGAAGTCTGCAGCAAAATTCAGCCATTTTTTGAGTTGGATGAAAGTTATCGAACTCGTGGACACTCCTTCAAACTAAAGAAAAGTCGTTTCAA
>Ga0209782_1000669_pt1 | contig 15844 bp, 18 predicted proteins | sample WorMetmaBAHAMAS1_FD_187390 | JGI IMG/M metagenome (GOLD analysis project Ga0209782, IMG submission 187390) | Marine gutless worms symbiont microbial communities from Max Planck institute for Marine Microbiology, Germany - Inanidrilus... | ecosystem: Host-associated > Annelida > Digestive system...
CGCGTCGATGGGGTGACCGCACCCATGGTCCTCGACGGGGCTATGACTGGCGCCGCCTTCAAAGCTCATGTCGAGCCGGTTCTGGTGCCGAGCTTGAGACCCGGCGACATCGTCATCATGGACAATCTCCCTAGCCACGAGGTCGAGGGCGTGCGTAAAGCCATCAAGCGTAAAGCCATCAAGACGGCGGGCGCTTTGCCGCCCTAAAGGGTAAGTGGGTTCGCCATCCTAGCGGGCTCGTTCAAGATGAGCGATGCAATCCTCTGAGAGTAAACGTCAACGGCCCCCTGTACCGTTGACAAGCCCCTTGCCTCTCACTAGGATGACAATCCCTGTCCCGCTGGGTCGGATTGTACCCCGCCCGCACCACCTGCCGAGGTGGCGGAAGTGGTAGACGCGCTAGTTTCAGGTACTAGTGGGCGAAAGCCCGTGGAGGTTCAAGTCCTCTCCTCGGCACCAGATCCACATCTACCTTGACTATATTCGCTCTGGGAGCCAGTGTGGTCCCAAGCGAAGGTGCAGTCGAGGTGGGAAAGGACAGAGACCAACCCGCGCTCACCGCCTTCGACCATGACGGCGAGGGGGGTACGCTTGCCGAACTGGCGGTTGCTTCGCTTGACCCATACGGAGCGCATCTCGGGATTGCGGGGAAAGTAGGTGTGCAGTGCCTCTTCAATACGCATCAGGTAGGCTATCCGCCGATTGACCTCCAGGTCGTCCGGGAGGGGTTCGTCCTCCCGGAAGCGGGACACCGCACGTGCCTTGACCGTCTCCGGCAGGTGCAGGATTTTGACGATGTCCCCCGCTCTCAGGCCCCAGCCCTTGAGTAGCTCCATAGTCCGGCGGGTCAGCATTAGGCGGTCTTCAGCAGTCATGGTATTCGTTGGCTTTTGTCCACAGATTACGCCGATTCTCACAGATTGTTTTGTTTTTAATCTTTGAAAATCCGTGTAGTCTGCGGATGGATCAAGGCGACCGGATCATTTTTCCTGCCTACTCGATCCGAATCTCGGCGGTTCCTCTGGTTGCCGCCGATCAACGTAAATCAGTCGAGACCGATTTGCCGTCATCGACGGTTCTTCATCCCATTGCATTTAGTTGCGTCCATTTGCGTTGATTTGCGGATAACGCTTCCGTGAAGATCTGCTTGCTCAATGTTATTGATATAGGCCACCGAAGGTTGTGACGCAGTGGGGGGATTGCAACCCTAACGAGGCTGCGCCTCAGACCGACGAGGCATGAGGCCTCAAAAGTCCCTCTCCCGTCAGGCCCCATCTCCTACGCCCAACTAGCCGTTGGAGAGCTAGGGTAGGTCGAAATCAAAATCAGTATTGCAATCGGAATCTCGATTTCGACCCCGATTTGTGCAGTGCACAAACTTGACTCATTTGCAAAGCTTCGGGTCACTCAAGGATCCTAGCGCGGTACCCGGGAGGGTAGTGGTGATTTTTGAAGTGATGGGGTAGATGGATTCATCGGCAATCATTCCGATTGCCACTGTTTTTCTCGTTACCTGATTCTAGATTTTAGCCCTCTCTTCTGGGAGAATACGCTTGGTCTGAACGATTGCGCTCATTGATAGAACCAACCCAAGAGTTTTCAATTACGATTATCGAGACTAAAGTCTACACCTGTCGCAAATGTCAGAGCTAAGATTTGGTTAAAAATAGCCCAAATGCGTCCGGTAGCTCGCAATATCACTGTAAGGCCTGTGGTGCCTATGGCGTATTTGAGCGCAAAGAACGCGCGACGGAAGAAAAGAAAGAACTCATTATAAAAGTTGGCTCTTTATGGATTCCAGACTGATCGAAGTGGACGGTGGTCCGTGGCACTCTGACTGACGACAGAACAGGCAGTCTTTTCTCAACAATAACAGCAAGTTATACGATGCCCCTTTGGCTTGCTGAGAAGACGAATTTGCGCAAAATATCCTACCCGTCTGGAATCCATAAATCCATAAAGAGCCTAAAAGTTTATCAAGAAAGATCCAGTATGCGCGGGATTGAACGGACGTTTGGGGTCTCGCGCCGAACGGTGAGTGCTTGGTTAAAAGAACAGGCGAATGACCTCCCACCCCTTGAAGAGACGCTACAACCGGTTGATTCCAAAAAGATTCCTGTGCTGGAGGGGGATGAGTTGCGGTCCTGTGTCTTTCGTAGCAAAGACAAAATTTGGATCTGGATTGCCATGAATGGAGAGAGCCGAGAAATCGTCGCCTCCGCCTGTGGTGATCGCAGCGAAAGCGCCTGTAGAATACTCTGGGATCGCGTACCATCTGCTTATAAAGAAGCCATCGTTTTCAGTGATTGTTGGCGCGCGTATCAAGCCGTCATTCCGACCGCGCAACATTGCCCTGGGGGTAAAGAAACGGGGGAAACGGCTCATATTGAGCGCTGGAATAATCCCTTACGGCAACATTCGGCACGCTTCGTACGTAAGACGTTGTCTTTTTCCAAATGGATTAAAATGCATGAGATTAGTTTAAAACTCTTCATACACCGATATAATACCGAAGGGTCTAGATAACCGTCGGGGAACACCATTGAACTTTGCACGCCTCCGTTTGGCATATGACCGGAATGACTCAATGCCATTGATATGGCAATTACTGCGGGCAAACTCATGCTCACCGTGATGCACCCGGAAATGCTTTTGCCCATGTCCACCAGCCCGGTGTAGCCTCTCCAGCCGTCCGAGTGGATGCTGCTTCCAGCGCTACCCGACCCCGGATCGCTCTCTGTAGCTGCTTCTTCGAGGCGTCAGGGACGATTTCCGTGTAGCTTTCCCGTGGCGTTCCAGGATTCCGAAGATGATCGTTTTACCGCCTGTCCGCGACCCTTTTTTCCGCGAACACGGCGTGCGCCAAAATTAAGATTCACCGACTTCAACCTCACCGGGCAGAGGTGATGAAACGTTACAAACCTGGGCGATTCCGATTCGTAACTTCATGAATAGCTGATTAATCGTCGGGCGGCTCCACTCAACTCGGCGATTTTCGAGGCCGGCAAATCGGGCGCAAAATAGCGTATAATCGTTCTGACTTTAGCTTCCGAAATGTGTGAACGCCTGAAATACCTGTTTTTCCTTGCATAACATAACCTCAGCATACCCTGAAGATGCTAAAGTTACCCAGACCCTTCGGGGTTATATCGGTGTATGAAGAGTTTTAAATCAATCTCATGCATTTTAATCCATTTGGAAAAAGACAACGTCTTACGTACGAAGCATCAGGGCTGCTAAGCGTTGCAGGAAATTCTGCTGCACCATGCGGTTGCCGAGTTGCTTCTGTGGGTGGACCTCCTCATACAGAGTCAAACTGCGCCCCCCTACTGGCAGCGATGCACGCAGAAAATGCAACGACTGATCGGCTTTCAAATCCGACCAGTCGATCAGGATCGTAACTATTCAGGCCCCCTTGCCAAAGCGAGAGCTACCTGTGTAGCCTAATCCCATGCCTGAACCGCACGCCCCCAAGCCGTTCTCCGGAAAGCCCCGTCCAGGAGCGTGGATGGCTGCGTGCGCTGGTTGTGGAGCAAGCCGCGCCAATCGAGCAACTGCGCGAGCGCATCCAAGAACTAGAAGTACGCCTGGCCCAGGATAGCCACAACTCCAGCAAGCCGCCCTCCTCGGACTCACCGTTCCAGAAACCACCGCCGCGCTCGCAGCGCCAACCGAGCAGGCGCCAGCCGGGAGGTCAAGCAGGTCGCCGCGGCGTTACCCGCCGCTTGGTCGAGAATCCTGACCAGCGTGTCATCATCCCGCTGAGTGGCACTTGCGCGCGGGGGCGTTGCTGTGCGGAGATTGGCGCTGAGGTGCTCTGCCGGAGCGCCACCAAGTGGTCGAGGTGGTGATCCAACGCGCGGTCACCGAGTACCGCATCATGGGCGGAACCTGTACCTGTGGGCGGGTACAGCGCAGTGCCTTCCCCGAAGGGGTCACGGCCACCGTCCAGTACGGTCCGGGGGTGTCGGCGCTCGCGGTGTACCTGACCCAATCCCAACTTCTGCCCTACCAGGGTACCGCCGAGCTGCTCCAGGAACTGGCCGGGATTGCGCTCTCGCCGGGCACCCTCCAGGGCGCTGTCACCGTGGCCGCTACCCACCTGTGGAGGCGCCGGTGGCGGCCATCCGCGGCGCACTCCTCACCGCGCCGGTCGCTCATGCCGACGAGACCGGCGGGCGCGTGAACGGCGATCGGCACTGGCTGCACGTGCTCAGCACCGCTGCTCAGCACCGCGGGGCTGAAACCATCGGCCTACTTCCCTGGCGTGCTGGTGCATGACCACGGGTCGGCCTACGCGCGTTATCAAGTGCCTCCATGCCTTCTGCAATGCCCATCGTGCGAGCTAACTGCCATTGCCGAGACGATCCCGAGTCAGCAATGGGCCACTGGCAGGAGCGCCCTGTTGTGGGAGGCCAACGCCCAGGTCAACGCGGACCGCGCACAGGGCCTGGCCATGTTGCCCGCGGGCGCGGTGGAGCGCCTGCAGGACTGCTACGACGCTATCCTCACCGCCGCCGAAGCCACTAACCCGCACCGTCCCCGGCGTCCCGGCACCCGCCGGGCGCGTCAAGCGATCCCCCGCCTACAACCTCATCGACCGCTTGCGGGAACACCGCGATGAGGTCCTGCGCTTCATCACCGATCTGCGCGTCCCCTTCGACAATAATCAGGCCGAACGCAACCTCCGTATGCCCAAGCCCAAGCAGAAGGTTTCCGGGGTAGTGGTGATTTTGAAGTGATATCTAGCCAACAATCGGCAATAATTCGGTATTATATCGGTGTATGAAGAGTTTCAAACCAATCCCATGCATTTTAATCCATTTGGAAAAAGACAACGTCTTACGTACGAAGCGTGCCGAATGTTGCCGTAAGGGACTATTCCAATGCTCAATATGAGCCGTTTCCCCCGTTTCTTTACCCTCAGGGCGATGTTGCTCGAACTGAAAACGATGGCTTCTTTACAAGCAGATGGTACGCGACCCCAAAGTATTCGACAGGTGTTTTCGCTGCGATCGCCGCAGGCAGAGGCGACGATTTCTCGGGTCGTAATTGGTTAGCGACCCAGGATCGCGAAGGGTAGGCGTGATTAGAAATCAGTTGGATACGGATGTGATCATATCTGACGCATGAGGAGTTGAGCATAACGATTTGAAAAGGAGAATCCGCAGGCGTATCGTTTCCCGACATGAGAAAAGAACGTTCCTCCAAGCGGCAAGCCGTACCTTTCTCTAAGGGTGAGAAGAAAGCGAACCCAAAGAAGCCGGGATGGAAACCCGGCGAGGGTAAGTTCAGCCGCCGCGATCTACCAACCGAAGAAGAAATCACGCACCGAGTCCAAGTGCCGCTGCAAGGAGATCGCTGCCCGTTCTGCGGCAGTTCCAACCTCGGTGAGGTGCGCATTGAGCGCGCCTTCTGCACGGACATCAGCGAGTCACCGAAACCGCAGGTGACCGCGTACTCCCTGGAGGTGCGCAAGTGCCTCAATTGCGGGCGCACGCTCCGCGGGCAACACCCGCAAGTCGATCCGAGCCAACACGGAGCGACGGCGCACCGTGTGGGGAATGGCGTATTCACGCGCCCCCATGCTTTGCACTACGGTATCGGGGTACCGATGCGCAAGGTGCCGACGATCCTGCGCGAGCTGTGCGGGGTACCCATCACTCAAAGCACGATCCAGCGAGACGCCATGCGCCACAACCAAGCGGAGGTTGGGGAGGAATACCAGCAGTTGCGTGCCAGTGTGAAAGACGCCAAGCGGGTGTTTGCCGACGACACCGGCTGGCGCATCAATGGCGAGTCGGCTTACATGATGGGCTTCGACACCGATGAGGCATCGGTCTACCAAATCCGTTTACGTCATCGCCACCAGGGGGTCCGCGAGCTCATCCCATCGGATTATGGCGGCGTGATGCATACCGACCGCGCGCTGACGTGTACGACGCCTGGGCTTTGGAACTGGTGGCCCAACAAAAGTGCTGTTACCACATCATCCGCTCGATCGACAAGGTGCTCGAAGATAAAGCCTGGTTGGCCCGTGCCTTCGGGGAGACGCTCAAAACATCGTTCAAAGATGGCATCGCGCTGTGGCGGCGCCATCATACCGGGGAAGTAGACGACTACACCCGCGAAGCACAGAACATCACGCAGGCCATTGCAGTGCAAAGCATGGGGGCGCGTGAATACGCCATTCCCCACGCGGTGCGCCGTCGCTCCGTGTTGGCTCGGATCGACTTGCGGGTGTTGTGCCCGCGGAGCGTGCGCCCGCAATTGAGGCACTTGCGCACCTCCAGGGAGTACGCGGTCACCTGCGGTTTCGGTGACTCGCTGATGTCCGTTGCGTGATTTCTTCTTCGGTTGGTAAATCGCGGCGGCTGAACTTACCCTCGCCGGGTTTCCGTCCCGGCTTCTTTGGGTTCGCTTTCTTCTCACCCTTAGAGAAAGGTACGGCTTGCCGCTTGGAGGAACTTTCTTTCTCTTCGAGGCGGCGCTTGAGCGCAGCGATTTCCGCAGCCAGCCGCGCGTTTTGTTCTCGCAGCTCCATGACAAGTGCGATAAGCTCTTGGACGCTCAGCTCTGACAGTTCCGCTTCGCTCATGTCGGGAAACGATACGCCTGCGGATTCGCCTTTTCAAATCGTTATGCTCAACTCCTCATACGGCAGATATGATCACATCCGTATCCCACGGACCTCTAATTACGCCTACCCTTCGCGATCCTGGGTCGCTAATCAATTACTCTGACTTAATGGCATTGGGGTATGCTTCCGAGCATGGCAGTAGCCGCCGGGAATGCCGTGGCGAATCGGCGGTCATATTAGGCGATTTCCGCTCCGGAACCTACCCGCTCCGTTTTGCGGCGGACCAGGGCTTTGTTACCATTCACTGGGTCTATGGATTTTCCTAGGGTCTGGATAACTTTAGCATCTTCAGGGTATGCTAAAGGTTATGTTGTGCAAGTAAAAACAGATATTTCAGGCGTTCACACATTTCGGAAGCTAAACTCAGAGCAATTATACGCTATTTCGCGCCCGATTTGTCGGCCTCGAAAATCGCCGAGCTGAGTGGAGCCGCCCGACGATTAAACAGTAATGGGAAATCCCCCGGCTATGCCGGGGAGACAGCACAGTTTGACGTTTGCGGGAAGCCATCCCGACTAGAGGCACTCTCGTACAGCAAGAGTTTGGCACGAGACAGGGAAGGTTTGACATTTTTGAGAGTCCATCTGGGACACTCCGCTCGTGAGCCGCTAAGCACACGAGTGAGAGGAGGTCCCGATGGACGAAGCCAAAGGCTTAAGCCACTCCAAGTGGGAGTGTAAATACCATGTGGTTTTTATTCCGAAATGTCGGCGCCGGATCTTGTACGAGCAATTGCGACGCCAACTCGTGGAAGTTTTCCACGAGTTGGCTCGACAGCGAGAGAGCTGGATCGAAGAAGGGCACCTGATGCCTGACCATGCTCATATGCTGATTTCGATCCCAGCAAAGTATGCAGTGTCGCAAGTGGTTGGGTACATCAAGGGGAGAAGCGCGATCCACGTGGCCCGAGTCTATGGTGAGCGTGAGCGCAATTTTGTTGGGCAACATTTTTGGGCGAGGGGGTATTATGTCTCGACTGTCGGTCGCGATGAGCGGGTGATCCGCGGGTACATCCGACATCAGGAGGCGGAAGATCAGCGACTTGAACAACCGAATGAATCCGTGGCGCTGATTGACTGCCTTTAGGCGGTAGCAAATCGTTGGGGTCGCGTTAGCGACCCCGAAAGCCGCTTTGAGCGGCTCACAAGCGAAAGCCCACGGCTTTGCCGGGAAATTGTTACTTTTGTCCTATTAGCGGTTGGCACGACGATTATGTCAACAGCGCCTAGTACCCCGTTTCATCAAAATTTTCCGCTGAAACCAGTCCCTGTCATCCCGAGCGTAGCGAGGGTGAAGTGGACCCCAAAAATTGGACAGGTTGATAAGTTAAGCTCCGTGAGCAAAAGTAGCGGCAACGCAGAGGAATCAACCATGTCAAACAAAGAGTGGGTTTTCTTTCAGTAGAGTTAAGTATTCTGCCAGAGAGATCTTCCTCCCTCTCGGTGATGGAATCTGAATTCACATTCCTCGAGGTATAAAGGGAACGTTCGTCGGGGAACACCATTGAACTTTGCACGCCTCCGTTTGGCATATGACCAGAATGACTCAATGCCATTGATATGGCGACTACCGCGGGCAAACTCATGCATCACCATGATGCACCCGGAAATGCTTTTTGTAGCCCATGTCCACCAGCCCGGTGTAGCCTCTCCAGCCGTCCGAGTGGATGCTGCTTCCAGCGCTACCCGACCCCGGATCGCTCTCTGTAGCTGCTTCTTGGAGGCGTCAGGGACGATTTCCATGTAACTTTCCCGTGGCGTTCCAGGATTCCGAAGATGATCGTTTTACCGCCCGCTCCGCGACCCTTTTTCCGCGAACGCGGCGTGCGCCAAAATAAGATTCTTCGACTTCAACCTCACCCGATAGAGGTGATGAAGCGTTACAAACCTGGGCGGTCCCGATTCGTAACTTCATGAATAGCTGATTAATCGTCGGGCGGCTCCACTCAGCTCGGCGATTTCCGAGGCCGGCAAATCGGGCGCGAAATAGCGTATAATTGCTCTGAATCTAGCTTCCAAATGTGTGAACGCCTGAAATACCTGCCTTTCCTTGCATAACATAACCTTAGCATACCCTGAAGATCCTAAAGTTATCCAGACCACAAGTAGCAGAGTGGTACAACCCTGCCCATGTCTACTCTGCCCATGTCTACTGCCTGAAAGGCGGCACTTTCTAGAATCGATCCCATTTGCGTTTCTTTGCGTTCATTTGCGGGTAAAAACCGGCTGGGCTTGATCCGAGGCCCTCAGATCCGCAGGGACCGATAGTAGTCCCTGGCGTGCGGCGTCAGCCGATACCCCTTGGCACCCCGCCGCCAAGGCCGCCCCACGCCGCCCGTGGCTGCCAGCCACACCCTTCAGGAAACGCCTGCGTTCGGATGCCACCGGATGTTTGGTTTTCATCGCAGTCTCTACCTCATTGGGAACGAAAAATAATGGGAATTATTTTGGGTCTGGATAACTTTAGGATCTTCAGGGTATGCTAAGGTTATGTTATGCAAGGAAAGGCAGGTATTTCAGGCGTTTCACACATTTGGAAGCTAGATTCAGAGCAATTATACGCTATTTCGCGCCCGATTTGCCGGCCTCGAACATCGCCGAGCTGAGTGGAGCCGCCCGACGATTAATCAGCTATTCATGAAGTTACGAATCGGGATCGCCTAGGTTTGTAACGCTTCATCACCTCTATCCAGGTGAGGTTGAAGTCGAAGAATCTTATTTTGGCGCACGCCGCGTTCGCGGAAAAAAGGGGCGCGGAGCGGGCGGTAAAACGATCGTCTTCGGAATCCTGGAACGCCACGGGAAGGTTACACGGAAATCGTCCCTGACGCCTCCAAGAGGCAGCTACAGAGAGCGATCCGGGGTCGGGTAGCGCTGGAAGCAGCATCCACTCGGACGGCTGGAGAGGCTACACCGGGCTGGTGGACATGGGCTACAAAAAGCCATGGTGATGCATGAGTTTGCCCGCGGTAATTGCCATGCAGGCCCAGAAACTGGGCCTTGCCATGATAGATGTAGTCTCTTCCATGCCCCAGATCGAAGTACAGGATGTTGATCGACATCATCTTGATGACCTGTTCATAGTGTTCCCCGGACAACTTTTTGCAACCAGGCGGCCTTGAATTATTTTCTAAAATCGGTAGTGGTGATTTTTGAAGTGATATCTAGCCAACAATCGGAAATAATTCTGTATTGTAGCGGTGTATGAAAAGTTTTAAACCAGTCTCATGCATTTTAATCCATTTGGAAAAAGGCAATGACGGCTTGATACGCACGCCAATAATTACTGAAAACGATGGCTTCTTTATAAGCAGATGATACGCGATCCCAGAGTATCCGACGGGTGTTTTCGCTGCGATTGCCGCAGGCGGAGGCGACGATATCTCGGCTCTCTCCATTCATGGTAACCTCATGGTAACCCAGACCCAAACTTTGTCTTTGCTATGAAAGACAAAGGACCGCAACTCATCCCATTCCAGCACAGGAATCTTTTTGGAATCAACCGGTTGTAGCGTCTCTTCAAGGGGTAGGAGGTCATTCGCCTGCTCTTTTAACCAAGCACTCACCGTTCGGCGCGAGACCCCAACCGTTCAATCCCGTGCATACTGGATCTTTCTTGATAAACTTTTATAACGAGTTCTTTCTTTTCTTCCGGCGCGCATTCTTTGTGCTCAAGTACGCCATAGGCACCACAGGCTTTACAATGATATTGTAAGCTACCGGACGCATTTGGGCCATTTTTAACCAGATCTTCGCTCTGACACCTGCGACAGGTGTATACTGTAGTCTCGATAATCGTAATTGAAAACTCTTGGGTTGGTTCTATCAATGAACGTAATCGTTCAGACCAAGCGTATTCTTCCAGAAGAGAGGGCTAAAATCTAGAATCAGGTAACGAGAAAAACGGTGGCAATCGGAATGATTACCGATGAATCCATTTACCCTATCACTTCAAAAATCACCACTACCCTAAAAATATTTATTGTCTCAATAATTCTATCTTGTAGCGGCTGTGATATTCCTGCTAACAACTTTTGAGTTGATCTCTTTATGCTTATCGAATAGCTCACGAGATCTTCCCTGCTTTTTTTCCATGACCGCCTCGTCGAACCCTAAGAGGCTGTCTAAAAAGACATAAGTTACTAGAAGATCACCCCACGGTCATTTTATAGGGGTCTGGTTATTACAGAGCTGTCGGAGAAGCAAGCGACTTGATGCGAAATAAACCTGAGCTTCACTCGAAGTTGGCTTGCGTTCGTAATCTTTACTTGATCGACGTGCTCGAACTAGCCAAGCAAAGGTTCTTTCAACCCCCCATCGATGAGGTAACGTGGAAGCCGGGAAACTCTGTTTGTTTTCTACCGGCCTCGATCAGGCATCCGAATTGGATGCCAGAGCCAATCGGAAAGCTCCAGGCCGGAATAACCACTGTCGGCCCAAATTTTTGTGATGGTATGAAGGAATGAGAACAGCTCCGTTATGAGCTGACGAACCGCTTTCCCATCAAATACGTTGGCTGCGAACACCCGAACAATAACCAGACAACCCATGTATCGACAAGGATATTGCTTTTTCTTCCTTTAACGAACTTGCCCCCATCGAACCCTGATTCCAGATAGGGTTCTGGGGTTCCCTCGATGCTTTGACTGTCAATGATGGCTGCCGTCGGGTCTGGGTTTCAACCTTTTTTTCACGTAAATGCTGACGTAGCGCGGTATTGACTTCTTCCAACGTTCGATTGTCCGTCCATTTGTTGTAGTAATAGTTAACCAGCCGGTAAGGGGGAAAGTCTGTTGGCAGGTAGCGCCATGGACAACCGGTTTTATTCGGATAAAAAACCGCATTCAGGATTTCGCGAAGATCGGTCGTTCGTGGGCGTCCAGTGGTATAGGGTTCGAGCTCATCGAAAATAGGCTGGAGAATTTCCCACTCTTCATCAATGAAGTCCTCGGGTACCTGATAGGAGATTGAGTCTTTTCAGGAGTCATAGTGGAATCCGAAATAAAAGTGCTCACAGTGATTATACCACCAGAAAAGCAGATTCTCACAGATTGTTTTATTTTTGGCTCTTTGTGGATTCCAGACGGGTAGGATATTTTGCGCAAATTCGCCTTCTCAGAAGGCCAAAGGGGCATTGTATAACTTGCTGTTGTTGTTGAGAAAAGACTGCCTGTTCTGTCTTCAGTCAGAGTGCTACGGACCGCCGTCCCCTTCAATCAGTCTGGAATCCATAAAGAGCCTTGTTTCTAATCTGCAGATAGATCCGAGCGACCGGGTCATTTTTCTTATACTCAATCCGAATCTCGACAGTTCCGCCTGTTACCGCCAATGAACGCAAATCTGCCGGATTCGCTGGGTTCCGTTCCTCAACCCAGCCTACCCGCTGCGTATGATTGCCCACCACGGACGGATCACTTTTGAATGCGGAATGATGAGTGACGAATCCGCATCATTCATCATTCATACTCACTCCCCCGGCGTCCGCCCGGCGATCTCGACTTACCCGCGCTCGTGCTCGAACATGGATGCGACCCGGCACTCGGCGCACAACTAGATGTGTGACCGTGCCTCTCCTTGAAACAGCGGATGCCCGGCTAAACGAGCTCTTACCCGCTCGACTGTCCCGCGAGTGGCGAACGGCTTGCCGCAACGGATACAGCATAAAGGCTCTTCCGACTTCAGGACCCGCCTGCGGCGTCTGGCTTCCCGGTCGTACAGATAGCGTGGGGTGGGGGCGATGGCGTCAGGACAACTGCGGGCACACAGGGCACACTGGACACCGTTCTCTTCCACGAATCGAGCTCTGGGCGCTCGTCGCCGGCCAGCAGCGCCCTGGCCCGGACACTGGGAGACACAGGCCATGCATAGGGTGCAGCGTTTCTCATCAAGCAGGACATCACCGAACGGCGCCCCGACCGGCAGGGAGACCAGGGGACGCAGCGCAGGGGCTTCCTGGAACAGATGATCCAGTGCCAAGCGGATGACTGTGCATTTCTCGTCCAGGCCCGCGAAGCCGGCGGAGCGTAGCTCGAATCGGGTCTCGGTTGCGTCGAGCTCCGTAATCATCTGCTCATCATTCGGGTCCCGCACCAGCCGCAGGATCTCGTGCGGGTAGCCCATGCCCTCCAGGATGGCCCCGGCAACGGTCAGCTGTACCTTCAGCTCGGCTACCACTGACGCCGCGACAGCGGGCGGGACGAGCAGCAGGACCCGAGCGGCGCCGTAGGCGATCGCTGCCAGCCAGATATCCATCCCCACACTGCCGATTTCTTCACTCTCAACGGGAATCACGTATCCGGGCAGACGTGACGCGAGACGGGTCAACACCGCCTTGCCCCGTTCCAGCATCCTGGAACAGGATTCCAGGCCGGTTGCCCCCGGCCTCCCAATGTGCCCGCAGGGCGGCCCGCAGCTTTTCGAGGGTATCGCCGAGCCAGGGGTAGGCGTAGGTGATGGCGCCGGAGGGACAGGCGTCGAGGCAACGGGTGCAGGCCCTACCACACTCCGACCGTGGGCGCAGACTTCAGGGCCGTAGTTGACGAACTTGGGCTTCTCGAAGCTCCCCACCAGCTCGGGAATTTCCGCCAGGGCCCGCGCCAGCTCGATGGGATCATGGGTCGGGGCATAGTACCTGATCGGCGGCAGCTCGCCGGAGATAAAACCGAGCATCGTCAGATCCAGCACTATATCGACCCACCGCCTGCCTGTGGTGACCTCACCGAGGCCCACGGGGCCGTTCGGACCTGCCAGCACGATCTCGAATCGCCCCAGATATCCACGGATCCCGGCCACGGGTGCATAGATCAGGTTGCCACCCTTGGACCCGCCACCGGTGGACTGGCTCCGGTCGGTCGAATCCGTAACCACCACCGTGCAATCCATTGTGTCGCCGAGGGAGGCGGCCGCGCTCAGCGCCGCCGCCTCCAGCCCGGCTACCGCTACGACACCCGCGGATTCGTAGGCGATGACCGGCGTGGACCGGCATTCCACCGCCGCGACCGCCGCCAGTGCGGCGCCCGAGCGCGCCCGTCGGGCGTCGCGCGGATCAGCGCGATGGGGGCTGCTTGTTCCACTTATACGCGCTCACCGTGGCGGTTTCAGCCGGCTATCCGGGCCCGTACCACATCCGCCAGGCGGTCCGCGACGGAGGCCACCTGGGCCTCGTCGACCCCCTCCACCATGACCCGGATCAGGGGCTCAGTACCGGATAGGCGCAGCAGTACGCGACCGTATTCGCCAAGCTCGCGCTCGGCTGATCCGACGGCATCCCGTACCTCGGGCAGGCCGATGATATCTCTCTGCTCATCCAACCGGATATTGATCAGCCGCTGGGGATATTTCCGCATTTCACCTGCAAGGTCCCCGAGATCCCGGTCGGCATCTTTCATCGCCGTGAGCACCTGAAGTGCCACCACGATGCCGTCACCGGTGGAGGTGCGATCCCGGCAGATAATATGCCCCGAAGGTTCCCCACCAAGGACCCCGCCGTCCCGCTTCAAACGCTCCATGATATAGCGATCGCCCACCTGGGTGCGCGCAAAGCCCACGCCGAGTCCTCGCAGGGCGTGCTCCAGTCCCAGATTACTCATCAGAGTACCCACGACCCCACCTTTGAGGCACTGCTGCCCTAAACGGGATTTTGCGATGATGTAGAGCAGTTGGTCACCATCGATCAGATTGCCGTCCCTAGCCACCATCACCACCCGGTCCCCGTCCCCGTCGAAGGCCACCCCGAGATCCGCACCTTCCCGCACAACGGATTCCATGAGCGCACCGGGGCTGGTAGAGCCGACCTCCCGATTGATGTTGAACCCGTCGGGCTCGTCCCCGATAGTGACAACCTGCGCCCCGAGTTCCTCGAACACGTCCGGTGCGACGTGATAGGTCGCACCGTTGGCGCAGTCCACCACCAATTTCAGATTCCGCAAGCTCATGGTTGCCGAGATGGTGCTCTTGCAGAACTCGATATAACGGCCACGGGCGTCGTCCACCCGCCTGACCTTGCCCAACTGCGCGGGACCGACCGTTCGCAATGGTCGGTCGTACTCACGCTCGATCGCTGACTCGACTTCATCCGGAAGCTTATCCCCGTCCGCCGAGAAGAACTTGAGACCATTGTCTTCGTAAGGATTGTGGGAGGCGCTGATTACGATACCGGCAACCCCCCGCAGGGTCCGGGTCAGGTAGGCAATGGCGGGCGTAGGCATCGGGCCGAGCAGGCGGATGTCCATACCGGCGGCGACCAGACCGGCTTCCAGGGCGGATTCGAACATGTAGCCCGAGATGCGGGTGTCTTTGCCGATCAGTACCTTACCGCCCCGCCCCTCGCCGAACACGCGCCCTGCGGCCCAACCCAGCTTGAGCGCGAAGTCCGGTGTGATGTTCCCCTCGCCCACCCGGCCCCGAATGCCGTCGGTACCGAAGTATTTGCGCGTCACCTTGCTACCTGTCCATCGTGTCCACCAGTCGAGCCTGTTACAAAACTCGTCAGAGAAGGTGATTTTTCAGCTGAAATGGCTGGAAAGAAGGGTCCCGGTTCTTCCCGGTGTTGAAATCGGTTTGCGGACCAAACCGGAAAGGATCGGAATCAGAATAAGTAGGGGTCTGGATAACTTTAGCATATTTATGGTATGCTAAGGTTATGTTATGCAAGGAAAAACAGGTATTTCAGGCGTTCACATATTTCGGAAGCTAGATTCAGAGCAATTATACGCTATTTCGCGCCCGATTTGCCAGCCTCGAACATCGCCGAGCTGAGTGGAGCCGCCCGACGATTAATCAGCTATTCATGAAGTTACGGATTGGAATCGCCCGGGTTTGTAACGCTTCATCACCTCTATCCGGTGGGGTTGAATAACTCTAGAGGCTGTCTAAAAAGACATAAGTTACTAGAAAATCACCCCACGGTCATTTTATAGGGCGTCTGGTTATTACAGAGCTGTTGGAGAAGCAAGCGACTTGATGCGAAATAAACCTGAGCTTCACTCGAAGTTGACCCTCGGTGCGCGGCAGGCCCCGGCCTTCAGGCCGGGGAAGGATAGCGCCCTCGGTGCGCGGCAGGCCCCGGCCTTCAGGCCGGGGAAGGATAGCGCGGGGATGAACGCTACGTCTGTTGCTGCTCGATATATTGCCGGATAACTTCGAGGGATGCGCCCCCGCAGCTTCCAGCGAAGTAGGATGGCGACCAGAGCGCACCGCCCCATAG
>Ga0209782_1000670_pt1 | contig 15836 bp, 11 predicted proteins | sample WorMetmaBAHAMAS1_FD_187390 | JGI IMG/M metagenome (GOLD analysis project Ga0209782, IMG submission 187390) | Marine gutless worms symbiont microbial communities from Max Planck institute for Marine Microbiology, Germany - Inanidrilus... | ecosystem: Host-associated > Annelida > Digestive system...
TTTATATTTGCTGTTTTATTATCAATTACAGTACATTTTATAGCACTTAGGCTAGGGAGGGCCATTATGCATCAGCATACTAAAATTCTGTTGAAATCAGTGCAAATGATTTTGAGATATGATTTTTTCTATTTTCCAGATGGCCACCATGTTGAGTTTTTAAAAGCGTAAAATTTTATTTGCTGAGAAGGTCTGAAGGACCGAGGCACATCACATTGCCAAGTTTTGTCAAAATTGGTCAATCTGTCGCTGATATTGCGATTTTTCAAGATGGCCATCTTGGATTTTAAGATTGGCGAAGCTTCATTCACTGACAGTGCCCGGCAAAATCAGTTGTTCCATTGCAGAGATATTGTATTTTTTTAATTTTCAAGATGACCACCTCCTCCATCTTGAATTTTTGAAATCGCGATATTTTATTGGCTGACACATCAGCATGCCGAATTTTATCAAAATCGGTCATGAAGATATTACGATTTTTCAAGGACGGTTGCCATCTTGGATTTGAGACTAATTTGGACAACCCACAAAGAGTACTTGGTGGCCTCTTATCATTGTGCAAAATTTGGTTGTGATTGATGGCAGTAGTTTTGATAATATGAACATGCATATTTGGTGCATTTGGCTGTAAAATGCCTATTCACACTCCCACATTGGGGTTTTGGGGCTATTTACCCCTAAATGGGCAGCAATATCAACAAAAGTGAAAAAAGCACACCCTAGCATGAGTCCGTGTCATTTGACCCGTCAAGCGTGAAAATCTGACGAGTGGTCCGACCTGCAGGTGAGTTCCTTAAAAAGGGGGAGGTATAAATAAAAAAATTTGGTTATATTTCACCTATTTGCCCAGAAGCACCCCCCATTGAGGGATTTCCACCAAATTTTGCACAGATGTAGAACTGTTGTATATAATCACCATTGCTAAATTTTTTGGCGATCGGTTTAGGGATGTTGATTCGGTGGGGGGTCGAAAGTGGAGGGTTCCCATTGACTAAGCCATTGGCTGTTAACACTCTGCTGTGCGAGTGATGTTCTGATCAGATTTGCGAAAATCTCTGGTTGTGATAGAGGGTTGATTTGAGGTTTTCTCACTCAACATAAAATAGGTCATTTCGATGAAGCTCTTCCTAGCCAATCTCTTGGCTAGTACCGAGAAATCGCTATGGGGTTCAGACCCTTGAATCCTCCCCTCCGGCCAGCTATGCCTCTGTACACAGCCTCGCAGCACTGATGGTCAACTACATGTATAACAGTGTACACTTGACAAGTCTCAGGCTCACAGATGAACCACATCATGGCCAGTGTTGCAAACGAAGGTGGTCACTCAGTATGATACATTTTCGGTGGTTGATCTGAGTTGACAACAACTGCTATAGCCAACATGCTGCAGTGGGAACAAAGTTCCGGAGAGAAGCAAGTTATTTTTAGGAGATATACCTAACTTGCCTTATAATACAGTGTACATAAGCCACAGATAGCCTCTGCCAAAAATCATCTAGATATTTTCAGCCAGTCTCACAGAACACTTGTGACAGATGCTCAGACAGACAGCACATACAGTGCTATAGATGTGCATTGCATATGTATCACGCATAAAAATTCTAGGCAAATGCATGCATATGCACTCTTGGTGTTACATGATACATATAATGTACCCAGCATACAATTAAATAATCAGCATATTACACTGACACTCTTCTGAATCCATTCATATTCAGAACTGGTAACAAAAATACTTCAACAGTGAACTTTCCAAAAAAATTAACGACTAATAAAGCATGTCCAATTTAAAACATACCACTCAAATCCAGTTTAAACTGTCTTTATTTAATTTCATGCAATTTGCAATTTATGAACACTCAATTTGTTGGTTTAGATTTAACTGTTTTCAACATTAAAAGTTATATTTATTTACATAAATTATCTGCAAAGCAAAGCACTTTTTGTACTAAAAGAAGATAGTACAGTTTTTACAAGCATTGCTAAGTGACAGAGTTGTCACTGGCTGGCTACAAAAGCAAAGGGTAAAAATAAGCCAAAGGTACCAAAAATCAGCTCAAATCTGTTGAGCCGTCTTGACTGAACTCTGGCTTGATGTCTACCGTCAGTCAAATTTCAGTTATTATAAATTAATAACTGTTAAGCATTTTTCACTGCTTGGTTGTGCATTTGCACATCTAGAGTTGTTTGCCTTCTGTCGTCAGAATCTTCCAAAATACCAAAGTGCGTTAAATTACAACACTGCAAATAGAAAACATTTCTCTATGTCACTGAGATTCTCATCAAACAGAATTGTTAATTGCAAGCCATCCTAGGACCATTACAGCAAATGATTCATTCTAGCCATACTGAGCCCAAGTAAGCCGAACCAATCATGCAGCAAACAACCTACATATTTATGAACTACAACAAAGTAATCGGCTACAAAACGTTCATACATTAGGTGCAAACGTTGTCTGTACAGAAAAAATCCACTAACTTCATGTAGACATAATGTGGCAAATCATCCCAAACTACTGATAAACACAGCCATCCATCCAATTTACAATGCTGCTGCATTATAATAACAAAGCAATTATAGACATCAGACTCTGTCCTGCAGTCTGGTGCTGTCCCCTGGTGAGACAATTTCAATATACATTGTGGTATCACATCTGTGCTTCCACCTGGTCAGTCACTTTGGGCTTACACCCTATTGCGTCATCTGTTCCACAGCACAGGGTCCATTATGGGTTGGCTGGGGTTTAACGGCACTTTTAACACAATTTAGGTCATATCGCACCTTTAAGGTAAAGACTATATTGTAAATATTAAAGATATAATAGAGATTAATTCTTGGAGTAAGGTAAATGAAAGAAGGAAAATAAAAAAAAAATATATATATATATATATATATAACAGCACTAGGATTAGATTGAATGAAGAAGTCGTAATTAAATAAATTGTTTGATTAAAGGGTCCATTATGGAAAAACATGATGTCATCCACAAAACTAGAATCAATGTATTGCAGTGCTGCCAGAGGAGGGAGAAGACGCCACCATTGGCAACATGCACATAAAGTTCAGTGTAATTCGGATGTGTGGTTACTGAGAAATGCTTGCATACAGACACACTCATCACAACACTCTGCTCCCTTACTGGATTGGAGTACTTACATAATGTGAAACAAATGTTTTATTATGCACCAATGGTTCTACAGGCAAAGGTAAAGCATACAGCACTCACAAACGGAAAACGTTTCCACTGATGTATTATCAAGACGGAAATATTATCAAGTTTTTTTCACACCTATCCAATACATTGCTCCACTGCCAATGCAGTGAAAATCCAATACTAACCAATGTACAACAAAACTGTTATTCTCCTTCACAGATCTCGACATCCATCTAATACACAATTTTTTAAGCCCACCTTACTATTCCAAACAGCAGCTCAATTGGTTAAGCAGTTTTTGTACCGCAGATGTATTGTTATTGTGCCACACTATTTCCTCCTAAATTTGCCCCTTTGTGTGGGGTACTTGGAACTCCATCAAATATATTGTTTCTTGGACCCACCTGAGCCATTAGCCCAAACTATCTCGATCCACTCTACCATTTTCAATAATTCACAGTCACACGACCGACTAACATAATGAAGATGAAACTTGATCTGTACCAACAGGCCACTTGTGCTATATCTACCAAGCAATGCACAAGTTGAGCAGAGGCATCTGCACATTAAACTGAAAACATATTAATACTACACGAATTTATACAACACGGCACAGCATCTTTTTAAAAAAACTGTCATTAACAATATTCTCTGAATGTAAAAAAAAAACAATACAAAATCAATAATCTTTGCCACTATGCAAATTACCTGATAATTTCAGCAAGTGACTTAATAAAAAATTTGGTGAGATGAACGTGTTTCATAAATAAATTCTGACAATTTAACAAGGTACCAACGACCCTTAATTTTATCACAACTGCTGTTACTTTTACTTAACAATCACACAAAATATGACAAAATGCAGCAATAGTCAACAGTCATAAAACCCACACGTTAGCTGAACTAGTACACTGTATTTCCGGACATTTGTAGTTTCAGAAAATTTTACAAACTCGCAAAGCACAGACATGGCAATTGACTGCACTGCTGGCCACACAAAAAGGAAATGAGAAACAGTGAAATATCGACACATTCAACACAAACACAAGAGCAACAATGGTCCCATAAGCAACATTCCATCTTTGTCAAGAATTTGCACGAATGACCTGTGCTAATACGTTATTCATCCATTAATTCACAAGAAGTTTAGACTACAACCACAATGAGACTGTACGCCATCAAATATGCTAGTGTTGCATTTTCAGGAGTACCGTATTAAAACATCTTCATTCTTTGCGAATTTCATAACACATAAAAATACAACAATATACCATCACATGTATGCTGTGTGTACGAAGGATTATGATAACTACTGCATATGATTCATGCCTATCAGTCACAACTAGCAATGACAAGCAACAATTCCAAATTCAACGAAGACGCCATGTGCTTCCATGTCAAAACAAATCCGTTTGCACCAAGTGGGCAGTGACCATTAATGCGTTGTGTCGCTGGCACTGACAATCTCCATCAAAGACAAAACGTTGCTATAAATGTGGCCATGCATATGTACAAGCAACTAATATAAAAATTATGCAGGTACAGCACGGATGTAGTATTCTGCCATTCATGGCATGTGAAACCTGCACATATACAACAAGTATTTTGTGCACCATAGGTAGACTATTAATTACTGACACCGTTCAGTAATTAACTGAAGTAATTATGCAACTGTCAGGAATCTTTAGCTAACTGTACTGCTTTTCATCCAGTAAACAACCATTAGTTACGTAAGAATAATAAACTAAGCATACCTTGTAAATTTTTTGCTTTCTTCATGTACCTCCATTTCCGCACTCTTGAACTCGTTCAATTCCTTGCGAATAGCAGCCTGATAACACACGCAAGTTGCAACCACTCATGGTAATGTGATATCAACGTACTACTCCGAGGGCAGATCCAGAGAGCTGGTGGCGATAAATCACCCACCAGCCATCCTATCAACCACACTTTGTCCAGAGTTTTTTCTTTCTTTCTGCAGGTAAAGAGATGTTGTAGACTTGGATTCTTTGCTCACTCTGTATATGTCAGGCATGTGGGCAGTAAAACTCTAACAAACTCAACTTCATAACTGGAGGAGCCGGCCATCACAAATTGACTCAACTTATACATGACAAATTAAACTATTATAGCTATCCCTGGGCAGCATGTCCCATACTTGCCTCGTGGTGCTCACATCTTGGCAGTCGCAATAATTCTTTTTCGTGAGCACAGCGCATCAGCAAATCCCAGATCCATGTCAGTCTAACTCCCATATACAGAGTGAGCAAAAAATCCAAGTCTACTTTGAAGAATTATAACTTCAGGAGCAGCAACACTCTACAGCATGGCATAAGACAGAATTTGAGAAACTGAAATGTATTCTTATTTAATTTCCTTAAATAATTTAAGGAAACTAAACAAACATATGATATAGATAAACAATAGCATTATTCTAACATTACTACAACATTTGATTGGTTAGAAACTGTTTCAGACAGACGAGAGAATGCTGATTTAGTGCAAAAGTATGTATTTGTTAAGCACGAATGACAAATTACGTCTTGTCTAGTCACGGTCGATCACCTTGTTAAACATCTCATATATCTTCATACACTCATGCAGAATGAGGATGCTTGCTATCTGTATTTCGATCTATTTATTCTGTGTTGACACAGTTTGTCCAGTTTTTACCGCACGACGCTATGCTAGCGCGGTATATGCCATCGTCATGTGTCTGTTTGTCAGTCACACTCCGATATTCTACCAAAACGGCTAAACATAGGATGATGCGAATAATATACTGCACGTTAGCCCAGGGACTCAAGTTTTCTGACGACAAAAATCACGTCGAAATTCAAACTGCATTACTCCCTACGGGGGTGACAAATGCAAGTGGGATGGGTTAAAATCAGCCACTTTCGACGAAAAACGTGCTATAACTCGAAAACGGTACAAGATGGATGCATAGTTTCTATTAAAGTTGAATAGAAAGTCATATGTGCTCTATCGAATGGTTATGTTGCTGATGACCTTGGGTGACACCTAACCCCCCAAACCACCCACATTTTTGCATTTATTGTCGTCTTTCATATCTTTGTAGTGGGTGAACGTAGAGATTTGAAATTTGGTATACAGGTTGACCGTAGCTAGTCCCAGCCCACCGAGGACAAATTGTCCCTGAAAGGGGCATGGTTACGTCACGTGACCCTCTTTGAATTTTGGGGGCCCCATCTATATCCCAGGTGATAATACATCATTTTGAAGACAAGACAATTTAAGCATGCTTATTCTTACTGCAGAAACATAAACGAACTGCAAACACTCTTGTCAGCATTACCAGCCACAGTATCAAACCTACCTTGTCTTTCGGAGTCAGCCTGAGCCATGGTTTATCAGCTCGACGATCATATAATTCAACTTCTGTTACTTCAATGTAATCATTAAATTTGATGATGCGACGCTCTTTCAATTCAGTCACCGTCGGCCGGAAACTCAACTAATTAGACACATATACACAAATTTTAATAATCATTTTCATATATTTCTTAAAACTTCCATCACATCAACATAACCAGGCACTGCATAAACTAACTTAATATAACATGTAGGCCTAAGTTCTAATTATAATGTCATGAGATGCGCTAGTTGCAACAGTCAACTGATTGGTCTATTCAATTCACATGCCAAATTTCTAAAAGCACAGTAATGTATCTCTTAGTAGAACACCTTGAAAGCATCACTAACTGACAATACACAGTCAAGATGTAACAGAAAAAATTATAATAAAATAAATGAAAGCTGGCGTACCTTGCGAATAAGTGTCTTCTTGAGCTCCTCTCTCTCCCTGTATCGCTCTTCTGGTGTCTGCTCTGTTTTCATCAACAAATGTTTTGCACAGACAAAATTTAATGCATGCCACACTACATACAGAGTGGGCAGCATGGTTAGAGTACTGGTCTTAGTCAATGACGTTGCTATACACCAGGCCCAGTTAGTTACTCGTGAACATCTTCAAGCTGGCAAACCAACTCAGGTCCGTTTTTTCCACAGCAAATTAATCTCCCGTTAATTTAATCCGGCAAAACGGACTTAATTGACGAACTGCCGGTGGAAAAACGACATCAAAGTAAATTGATCATTATCTGCCGGATTTAATGTCGGATTAAATTAACGGGAGATTAATTTGCTGTGGAAAAACCGGACCTCAGCCATCTAGGCCAACTCACTCTCGACCAACCCCATGTGGCTTGGTGAATAAGTGAGTGCAGGTGACGACTTCAGCCACTGTTCACCAAAACGTAGGGTTTTCCACTATAATTGAAGATTTTGAGGCTTACCTATTTGCCAAACTGTACAGATGCATTCGGTTATTTGTTCCAGCAGGTTATACTGCTCACGGAACAAATTTTCAAAGGTGTTTCAGTAACTGGTGAATATTATAATCTATTTGTATATTCGATAACACTCCTCACTAATGTCTGCTTGTTAGTTCGTAGCACTGTTTGTCATTTTCAAATGGACTATTGGATGTGTGCAACTGAGTTGTTTCACTTGTTGGCAATTTGCACTAGCATACTGAACTGTAAACCTAATTTACAATGCATTCATCAAGAAAAACAAATCCAAATCAAAACCTAGGTTCTTTGCCCAAAACTTACCAAAATCTACCATCAGTGACAATCTAGAAACCATTAGAACACTAACTAGAAGCCCATGATACGTACAAAGACTAGAAGACTTTATGACACACAGTTACATCAATATTCTTACGAATAAAATAAAAATAAAACTAACAACAGTGCATTTGCACACAGAAATGAATAACAGATGTATGGTTATCTGCATTCTATAACTACTGAGCAACTTTTCTGCAATATGGTGAGCCTTTATTATTCAAAATGCCAAAAATATGACATACTCAGCAAAATGTGTTTGTCTTCGAGTTCTTTTGCAGTTGGTCGTTGACTCAGGCGACTGTTTAACACAAAAACATCAGATTATCTACAGGGTGTGCCAATAAAAAACAATCCCCTACAACTGATCTACAACAGTACCGTACATAATCAACAAAACGACAGCGTACACAATCCAGCATAACTCAGTGCCTGTCACAAGCAAGCATAAATTCACTGGGCTGCAACAGGAGGTACATCTGGCAAAAAATGGCATTGATGGAGGTGAAGGTACTGGAAACCCAAATGCACTGGCATCAAACTGGATCGTCAGTGTGGATTAGCCTTATGTACTTTGAAGAAAACCAGAAATATGACAGAATTCCTACTGCTGCCAGGCATTGTTCTGGGCCATGGTTTGGTTTGCCTCTTGGAATGTCAGTCTGCAGTGTTTCAACCTCTGTGCTGCAGGCTTTCAGCTGGATGTGTCAACAAGCTAATGCCTACAGCATGATCGTGCCACCTATGTTCCAGTACTAGGTCACCTGAGTTGTCCTGGAACAAGGGTCATTTAAGCAGTTGTCATGTCGAACAGTTTTACAAAACACAATGCTGAATGTCAGAACAGTCTGCCACTTCAGCAATTGTCGAGAAGGTGATATCCTGTAAAAACAAACTCAGGGAGTCTGCAACTAATGATCGGTTATTTTTAAAATGTATGCTACTGGTTTAAATCGGTTTAAACTAAACCGTCCTTGTAGAAACAGGTTCCTGTCAGTTTTTACCTATACATATGGAGAGCAGCAATATAACAGACAAACGCATTCAAAAGGACAAAATCTGTTAAATATTCAGCCAGGATTAACATATGCATACATTAAATAGTGAACATAATTTTTCATGTCTGTATTCTGATTGTCATGATCTACTACACTGAGTTTCACAATCTTAACTTGGTTTCAGAGCTGCACAGTGCACCATTTTCGAGCCAATGTGCAAAAGTTAAGCAACAGTTTGTGTGTTCGTAAATGTACACAATTGTTACACGTTTTCTCTCCAGATACACAGAAAATTCTGTTATCCTCAGACAGAACGTACTGCTTTACTCATACTTTGGTTTCATTCCACTTCAAACTAGAATCACGGGGTATATGCGACGCCGCTGCTTCACACAAAATCGACCATATCGCTCTGCCCACCGAGTATACAATTACCAAGAAACGAGCGTCGGTCGATAGCAAATTGCTACACAGACCGAGAAATATCTGTTATTGGCACATATTTGAACGATAATGCTCAAACTCCACTTGGTCAATTTGTTGTCGATATATTATACAATCAAGTTTGCAACAAATACACTGACAAATCGAACTGATGGAGCTTAGGTCTTAAGCCTTGTATAGTGTCAACCGTCCCGTCCAAGGCGCCATAAACAGCAGTCCGTTGTCGATGACATTGCTGATCTCAATTAATGGCGTGTCATGGCGATTTTTTAAGTCCACAGTTGCGCATGCAAAAATGGGTCACGTGCACCAAACCATGCCCCTATCAGGGATGATTTGTTATCTTTTTGGCAAGACTTGATATGATCTCCCTATGTACCCAATTTGATAGCTCTAGCTTCAGCCATTCCTAAGATATGGATGCTGCCCCCAAAGGGATATTTTGTCGTCCGTAGGCTGGGACTAGCTCCAATCAACGTGTATACCAAATTTAAAGACCCTGTGTTCACTCATTACAAAGATATGAAAGGTGACGAACGATCTAGAAACTGAGGTGGTTTGAGGTCATCAGCAACATAACCATTTGATAGAGCGCATATGACTTCCTGTTCAACTTTAACAGAAACTATGAGTATATCTTGTACCATTTACGAGTTACAGTGCATTTTCCGTCAAAAGTGGCCAATTTTAACCCACCCCACCCATAGGGGGTGATCCCGTTTGAATTTCGCCATGATCTTCGGCGCCAGAAAAGTAGAGTGCCGCGGCTATCGTGTCGCATTATTTGTGTGATCCTATGTTTAGCCGTTTTGATACAATACCGGAGTGTGACAGACAGACAGATACACAACGACAGCATATACCGCGTTAACATAGCGTCGTGCGGTAAAAGTTAGACAAAAATAGCAACAGCGTTCTCAAAAAATGTAACAATGAATCAGATGGTGTAATGTTCACCGATTCAACTGTGTTCCGATGGCTTGTCTAAACTCCTTTCTCTCAGCTTCTGTTCGTTGCGGCAATATACTGCGATCTTCCTGCTCACGTCTCTGTCGACCAGTGCTTAGAAACTTTGCTAAACTGTCATTGCGAACAACCTTTGCACCAAGTCCACCTGACAAAGAAACATATCTTGTATTAAGTAGACTACATAAATAAACTGAGGATGAGTCACATAAGTATTTCTTCTCTCCCCTCTCTCTGCTGTCGGATGGCTGTGGTAGGAGCACTTAATAATAAACCCAAACCAACAGTCAACTTTAACCACTGGTCCTATGTGTATGCATATCACTGTGCACAACTCTCGTAGTCGTATACAATAGAGCCACAGAAAAGTTCTAATAATCTTCCTCCTTATTTTCCGCACACTCAACACTGTTCAGCAGTATTTTCTATTGAAGAAGAGGGCAAAATACGAGGGTTATCCTTACATACTCGCATCATAAACTGAAAGTCTACCGTCTAATCATATTCCGTGAATCCCATCATCATCTGCCGGATTTAATGCCGGATTAAATTAACGGGAGATTAATTTGCTGTGGAAAAACCGGACCTTAATCTAATCTGACTTTACTAAATGTATGCTTTAATGCATACATCTAATGTTTAATGTCTGCATCAGCCTCTTACTTCACAATAGAGCAATTTGCACAATAAACCAGCAGCAGTACCTCCAACACTTTCATATGTATACAAAAGACAACAAAAATACATGCCAAATCTGTCGGAATATTGGATTTCATCGTCATCATCGTCGTCGTCGTCATCATCGCCCAAATTATCATAATCTGGGATCTCATCGGCATTTGTGTTTTCTGTAGACTCGTGGATGATGCCGTTCAATAGCCTTGGCCTGTTGTGACAAAGATCAATTGACTTTCTTCAGTTTGGTATCATTCACCTTGTCATGACTAGGATACTAAACAAAGTCGACTTTAAAAAAACAGTGCACAACTACTGCCACACTATGAAACTCTCCATGGTAAGTCACAGCCTACCTTAACACACATTCCTTACCAGGTGCCAATCCTTACTGCTCACAAATAGAATGGCTCAACATATTACAGCACTGTATACATGCAGATACAGAATCATGCTCTACAGATGCAAATACCACAGCTACAGAAAGCATCAAGTAAGTAATACACAGCAAAATATATGGTGCCACACAAACACCATGTCATTGACCCCTCTGAGTAAAAAGGCCATAACTTAGGATATATGACAACAACTGGCACAATTTCGCAGAAGATTTGTAACAAAGCCCATCACACCTTAAACACGTCATAACACTATTTATAGCCATGTCGTGAACGGAAACCGGCTCTATAAATACTCCATGGTGTCGTTTAGTTGTTCTTCTTGACATTTATGCTTCTGCAGACATTAATGGCTTGTAGTTCGACAGTGACTCCATGACAATGGATCAACATAGGTCCTAGATCTAAGATCATGATAAAACACAAACAGCAATTTGCATACTGCAAGTTAAATGGTACTATTTGTATGCTCCTCTGATGACCGGAAATTCCCAAAATTGTGTTTTGGTTCCTTTGACTTCAACCCTCGATAGCTCAAATACGACGCGGTATTATCCGTATTCAGTTCTTGTGTTAAACATATGGCACTTTTTTGATTCACAGTGGTCAATGACCTGGTATCATCTGTATCACCCTGGAGTAATGACAAAGACAGTGAAAGAACACAGCTGCAACATGTTTCCTCAAATGCTACACATAAAAAACTCCATTTCCAAAGAAACTAAAAATCAAACTAATCGCATGCAAACAACTCACGCCGGCACGACAGCTGACTGAACCGGCGGCGTGGAAGTGCGTGCAGGCGGCTCCTCGACAACGACTCCACCAAACCTGACACCAGCACTGCCAGCTCCACGACCGCTGCTGCTGTCACCGGGAGCAGCAAACGCCACCGGCGTGCCAGATGCAGAACTGGGACGTGGAGACTCCATAGCTGAGCGTCGTTCGGCAAGTCGCTGCTCAAGCTGCTGTAGGTGCGCCTGCTGTTGCGCATTGCTCAACCTCGCAGCAGGAAAACTGGCAATCGGAGTCGTTCGGACCGTCGGCGAGGACACTTTCGACGGTGATGCGGCACTCAATGGCGACATAACAAAAGTTGGCGACGAAACGCTCGGTGTCGACTGCTCGTTCGTTTTGCCGCCCTTCATTGCACTGCGTGCTGGCCTCCTGTTTAAGTCTGGTTCGCTGGCAGGAACTTCCTGGTAGGAGCCGCCAACCTGCTGTTCATGCATTGATGAATCGGGTCGGCGTACCAGGCTCGGGTAGATTACCGGCGGAATATACTCTGTCTGAACATCTGTGCGTGGTGCTGGCTGTGGAGGGGTTGAACGGCCCAGCTGGTCAGCTGACATGATGTTGTGTCTTGGCATTGGAACTAACAAACAAATACACGGAGTAATGCACTCATGCACGATCTGGCAAAAAGAATGGTTTAAAGGGAGCAACATCCTTTGTTTGAGCAACTGAGTGAAGGAGGATTTTATGGGTTGAATCCCTCCTGTGACCCACTGGTAGAATGGTGAATGGTGAGGTCTAGCAACTGGTTTCTCTACTGCCACCTGAAAAGGCATCAGGCCACACAAACATATTGAACCAATTATTCCTTAAAATCAATGGAAAATGGCACACACAAGTTCACCGACAAAACAGATGTTAACTTAAACCTTGTATTCATCAAACGGATTAAGTGGCACATGTTCTCATGGTCGGATGCCCTTTGTGCCATGCAACAAACAGTGTCAAAGAACCGAAGCAAGCTCAAAAGCACTGACCAAAAAAAAAGAAAAGAACTGGACCATTCTTGATCCACCATCAGATTCTCGTATGCCGGCTCTCCGACGTCAGTACCACGAAGACATGTAAGAATATTAACAATTCAATTCCGAGTCTGGCACATTCAACGACGACAATATGACTCTTGACTCACCGGGAGCCTGACCTGGCATTACACCCGCCATGTTGCCAGCTTTAGGCACAACTGCTGGACGGCTCGGGGAATCACGAGGAACCATCACGAGAACTTTCTGCGGCTCCAGCATCTCTGGCATTTGTACTTCTTCATTACGTTCATCTGAACACAAGCAAAACTACAGATACATCCGTCTGCACAACCAGTCATGAACGACGCTGTAAAAATCACTCATATGCATAACTAGCACTTTGGAGAGCAAACTGTTGTGTTGTGCTGTGCACCGACTACACGACCAGCAATGCTAACATACTAAGTTGCAAATGGCTTCTGCAAAACTAGACCAAGACTACTGACTGGACACACCTAAGCAAGGCTGCCAGTCCTGTGGTCATCCTGCCATCTGGGTTAAATTCAGCAGGAAAATATAGTGTGCCGCAGTGCGGGTTATGATTTTCGGCTAGATTTGATTTAATCGCTACTTTTGTACTACCAGTCTACTATAGTTCTTTGCAAATTGCATGCAACATGCGCTTGCAAGATGAGGGCTGAAAATGGACAACTTGTTGCAATGGTTTTCAGCCAGTTTTTAGACCTTGTCTGATATGCTATATTTGTTTCACTTCCAAGATTCACTAGACTGCGTGGACTAATGATAATACTCCAGTATACGATACTGACTGCCAGATTAATGCTCATGTATACTGGTACTTACTGTAAATGAATTTTCACTGTTTCACCGGTGTATGCTGCTGCCAGTATAGTTCACTGCTGTATAATAAATAAATGGCAGATTACAGTGGATTCACAGGACACAGTAAGATGGACAGATACTTTTGAGCTAGTGTCTGCACATCACGGGCAGGAATTTCTACGCTAACGTGGCAACCCGTATCTAAGCTGTAAACAGTTTTCAGCTTATGACTTATGAATGCAGATGCCTAATGCTTACATACATACACCTTGGTATATCTATGCCACATCTCACTGCCAATGGTAACAAGACTGGTAAAATGAGATGGGGAGAGAGCACACTTGCACAGAACGAATGAACCAACAGTGTAAACAGAACACAACAAATTATTCTGTGGCTGACCGTGCCGAGGACGCTGATCAACATCATCTCCTTCAGATGCTCCATGATCTCCTCTCACAGCAACTGGACTAACTTCTTCGCCACCGTTGCACTGAAACCCGTCTGGCAAACAATGTCGGTCGTCAGATTTATTGTCTGTCTTCGTCTTCTTCTCTTTCTTTGGCTTCTTTTCTTTCTTTTCTTTTTCTTTTTTTGCTTTCTTCTCTTTCTTCGGTTTTGGTGGAGGAGGCGCAGCACAACAGGCCCAGAATGATGCCCGAACTGTAAAATAGTAATCAATACCATATGGCATTTGAGATCATAAATGGCTACAACTTATGCAACAAATAGAAGTCTCAAATCCCAGCAACAGTACAAATGGCTAATTAGTTTGGATATCACTAAAATAAAATTTCTTGTGACCAGAAGGATGATATTGACAATGAGCTCCTCTGTTTTAAAAGTGATCAAAATTTGAATCAGAAAAGTTTAATCCAAATCAAGACTAAGCTGATAATCTAATCAACCCCAATTCTATAAGCTAAAACTTACACAAAGTACAGTCTCGGAAGGGTAGTCTTAAATTTGCAGACTGAATACCATTATCACACAATGTGGCACTGGATGACTGCAGCATCTAGCCCAAACAGCCAGCTCAAATGCTCGATGCATTCAGGCCTTTTGACACTCTGTATAAGAGAGATATATGGACCAGCAGAGTTTCCGTGTGATGGGAGCCAGTGAGTGATTTCTTACTCATCATTGTGTACCTAACACTCATGACTCAAAAATGACAGCTAGCAGAGACCATGCAGCAAGTCTTAAGCAGATGTTGGCTACAACCAGCTGTTCAAAATCTGAAATGTTGAGTAAAAATATACAACATGCATTAAAAGTGTTCTAATATTTGATTAATTTCTGTAGTTTCTCAACATATATATTTTTTACATTCACTTTACAGCTGTAACACACAGCCAATTACCTGTAGGTGTTTCAGGACTGCCAGGAATTTTCTTATCTTCGTTAAGTGATGTCTGTGAACCGTAATAACTATTTCCCAGTGGAGTTAAGGTTAGAGGCGCAGATCGCTCCGGTTCCTTCTCTTGCTCACATTTTGACTCAGTTGACTGTGGCTCTGTGCTGCCTGATATCACTCCAATGTCTCCAGCTGGAGCCATAGCTGACCATTCTATAAAGCACACATTTCTTCACTTATCAACTGTCTATTGGCTAAATTATTTTACTGTCAGCATAACAATAAAAATAAACTCTTTACAGAGTGACCTGTAACCAAACCAAACCAAATTTGCTGACTTTACAGAGAATTTCCAGTCACAATAAATAACTATATATATCCAGTGATCATCCAATGGTTTTGCCAGGCTTATAAAGAGAAATATGATAAAAAATACTGTTATTTCCAGTCATTACAATGCCACTGCTCACACAGTTAACAAATAAGCTGCCAGCATGAGCATGCAGGTTGATATAACTCCTTAGGTGTCTATGCATGGCAATAACTGTTAGAACTAGAATACCTAGCGGTATATTGTCGCACCTC
>Ga0209782_1000671_pt1 | contig 15824 bp, 8 predicted proteins | sample WorMetmaBAHAMAS1_FD_187390 | JGI IMG/M metagenome (GOLD analysis project Ga0209782, IMG submission 187390) | Marine gutless worms symbiont microbial communities from Max Planck institute for Marine Microbiology, Germany - Inanidrilus... | ecosystem: Host-associated > Annelida > Digestive system >...
ATATTACTGTGAATCATTCTCTTACTTTTCACAACAGGTTTTGGTTTAATAGTGATACACTGGGTCTTCATAGCCGACATAGGGATAAAAGTACTGGCTGAAAAAAATATCTTACGAGCGGCTGATAAACCAGCATGCATGTGTTCCTTTTTGCAAACAACCCAGCAAAGTGAAGTGGATGTGACAGTGATCACATACAAATTATTTGTGTTCCACAGTAAATAAATCAGTACTGTTATATTTTAAGTATGCTACCCTGTGCAAACATTTTCTGCAGTACTATCAATTAAGCTTTTGGGACATATAATGCAAAATGGCACTTAACAAATCAAATCATTTATTTCTGTAAACTAATCGAGTGTGTATAATATATAGTAGTAATATTAATACTAACATTTTAACAACTGGTCAGCAGAAAGAATGATGCTAAAAATCTGCTGCAAAGTACTGTTACTGTCCGACTAACATTTATTTATCAGTTGTTAAACATACAACGTTGGTTTGATTCAAGCTGATGCCAGTCAATACAGTGTCATAAAGGGCACAAACATACCACATCTAGAATGCCCCTCCCCTTCTCTTCTTATTTATGAAGGAAAAACTTCGGACACCACGCGTGACATCATCAGATCACACATGATGCAAAATTACCGGCTCCAACCATAATTATTACACTAATTATATTGCCAGTTTTTGTAAAATTCTGCAAAATTTTAATTTTATTGCAGCATTTATGTTACATGTGCAGATCGCTTTATAGACTATACCAACAGTGTAATTAAACCCAATCAAGGGTTAAATTAAGGTAAAGTCAGTCACATTGTTTCTTAATGCATCAACCAAGGACTCCTGAAAGAATGCTTATTCTCCCCACTGCAACAGGTGTCCATTGGTAGTACCACACGCATCACGAAGGGCGTGAAACTGAACTGTCAAGGAGTGTATGGATTAGAAGACGTATTTTTTTTACGCCACCTCATCAAAACATAGCACTGTGTTTCTCCCGAGACCTCAGCCTGACTGCAAACGACAAGTTCACTGAACAGTCATTCAGAAAAGACGCTAATAGACAGTTAAGTTATGCACAGACAAGCTGGAAGCTTCACCCTAATTACAGCCTGCGTCAAAACCTGGCATATATGTCTTATCAGGTTGGTTGGTTGGTTAGAGCTTAACACTATTTAGGTCATATCGTGCCTTTAAGGTAAAGACTATAATTATTGTAAATATTAAAGATTTAATAGAACTTAATTCTTGGAGTAAGATAAATATATCTTATCAACCACTCAAGTGCTTGGACTGAATAAACAACTGTTCACAACAATTACAATCTTTTATCAGTCAGCAACTTGTTATCAATGCACCTCTGCATCCCGCGTAGGACACTATGGCGCTATACAAATGTTGTATTATTATTATTATTATTATAAAAAAACAATACAAGTTACCGACAATTTCAAACTATCAGTAATACTCCAAATAACAAACAGCCTCCATAAACATCAACAGACTGATGTGATGCTCTGCCAGTTGGAAACCTCTAAACAATAAAGTCAGCAACAACTAAAAATAAGAGTGAAACAACGTGGCAAATAACGTGGTGGCATTTGGTGCGACACTGCTGAATATCAACTCAGCACTTTCACTGGAAGAATAAAAAGATAAAACGTAGACAACTGCCTGCATAAAATGAAGTAATTTGAAATAACATAAATGCAATATAACAATTATTTGATACGACTTCACACAATTTATTTTGCAGTACCGGTAATTGACTAATTGGCTATTTCACTTTGCACCAAAATGACATTCGCTGTCATATTTCAGCTACTGGTTTGAAGACAAAAAGGACATCTGACCAGTATGAAAATCGTTCAATGTCTCTCCAAAGATTCAACAGGAAAGAAGGAACATTAAATAACAAATGAAAGAGGTAGTAGTAGCAGTAGTAGTTGTGGCCAAACCTCTACAAAATGAAGATATGCAAGTGTGACTCATAAAATAAGTAACTAAAAGCAAAGTAAACGGAGTACAGCAGTTAGCAAACATGCCTCACTGCTACGGGAACTCACGTGCCACATGGGATCACACAGTATTACCTGCCACCCGGCAGAGGTGACGTTCCCGCCTTTACCCCAGCCAGTTAAGGCTGGTACTCGATTTAGCGACCCCAGAGGGATGCAAGGCTGAGTTAACCTAGTTGACTTGGTTACATACCAAGGTGATATAACCGCCTGAAGGTCACTCATCCCAGTACAAACCGGGCTCAACATTGAGCAACTTCGTTCATGCGACGAACAATGCTACCACAACGCTAAACTGCCAAACATAAAGAGTGATTACTTGCCAAGCCACACGCACTCACATATTAAGTTACCATATGAGCAGGTAGTGGAAATACTACTTAACTTTCATTAAATGATATACTTTTTTTTCCAGGTAAACACGAGTCAGCTGGTCCTCTTTGTGTCCCCCTTCAACAATCTGTTCCAAAAGTTAGCCTCTGAGGGGATGGAGTTTTATTGGCCAGCTATCCTTGCTGCCATCCATACATCAGAATCAAAACACTGACGGGAACAAGTGGCGGAAATATGCAACTAAAAACCAGGATGTCGACAACGATTTCTCGTGACAGCACAAAAGGGTCAGAATTACATTCACTACTCACACAAAGATCAAGATACGGAGACGAGAAACACTAGCACTCGACGACTGACTGACAAAGTCTAGCATCATTCACAGCAACACGCAATGCTATGTACATGCACGTCAGCAACAAAACTCAGAGCCGTCTTGCCAACCAGAACAATTCTTTCATAACCACAGAAATTTACGAATCGGCCTAATGTCCACTACTGGCCTATTGGCATTCAAAAGAAGAGAAATTAATTACATCTATACATTTGATGTCATCGGCTGTACATATATCTATGGCTGCAAACGACGTAGTTTCTGTGCAAAAAATTAGGGTTTAGGGTTAGTTGTGCAGTACCATGGGGCCGATAAGCCGATAAAAGCAGTTAGACCAGCCGGTGGTAGCGAGCTATTTTTAGCAACCAACCTCGTTATTGGCAGCGTGGGTTTTTCCTGTGGCCGTCTGGCGGCTTCTGATTGACTGAGTGGCTCCGGCTAGCAGGACGTTCGAGAACCAGCTTCAATGGATGCATGCGCTGTGCAGCCTACTATGCTATATAGAGACAGGTTTTTTTCAGGAAAAACTCGCGATTCAAGGGAAACTCAGAAATCTATTTATAGAGAGCACGAGGCTAGCTTTATTCTTTGCCGTCAATACTCGGCTTGTGATTGGCTGAGCGACTATCGCTTCTAGTCTCGTGTACAATTTATACAGTCCGTGGTTAGACCAATGCGTCAGATAATAACATCCTAACAACAACGTCATGCCAATGACAGATTGCTTGCTTACAGTCAAAATGTGCATAAAATACAAATTCCGACCAGAAAAAAACTGCTTACCAAATGACACAATTAAACTGCATTAAAATACAAATACCTAAAACACAGTTTGGCAGAATAACCAAAAGGAATAGAAGTGGTTGTAAAAGCTGCAATATGCCTATTACACAGGTTAGCCACTACCAGATAGCTAAAAGCAGTGACACGTGCTGCAAAACTAAACAATCCAGTTGGTCTTTACTTTATGTCAGTCGGTAAAAAGCTGTGATTGAACTAAAATATAAACCTACCTCAGCTGCATTATACCACTATCCGTGATCTGATAATTTCTCTATAATGTCCATAACCATATACATACAGGTTTTCATAGTAAGTGGTCACCAAGATTGAACAAAAAACACATAAAGCTGTAGACCTTATTTAAAACAACAATGAACATTCCGTAAATAGAACTAAACCCGGCCCAGCTGCAGATAACATGCATTCACACTGTAGCCACACTAACAGCTTGTCACAACGAACAGGAAACGACCGCAATAACTGGCAACCGAAATGCCAAAGACGCAACTTACGTACAATAATTCAAAGATGCAACTGTACAATACGAGACGAATTTCATTCACGACTAGCGCAACAACATGTACAACATCAATAACTTTCTGCACAGAATACTTTATAGTGTGACGACGGCAAAGTGTCGGTTAACGAACATATGCAGAGTACAAAGACAGTAAGTGATGTTTCATACACTTAAGTGACAACAGATACAAAAGATAATGATAATAATAATATCATCACAAGCTGCGATAGTAGATGCAAGTGATACCATGACAATGGCAGTCTTCTCAAACCGAAATATGCTCCACATCTAGGATATATGTACGATAGTACTTATGAACAGCAATCACCAATATTTGATCAGTATGTTTTAATTTTTATGGTGCAGTCTGCAGTGTCATCCAGTATATATACAAGGCGCATCATAATGGTCAAAATTACCTGAATATAAAAAATAACTGTGCATTTGCTATAAATCTGTGAAGCTAAACGCGTGTGAATTTCCAGTTTACACATTGAAATTGTGACATGATCCAGACAATATTTACCTGTTCAACAGTCTTTGTTAGATCACTAAAATTTCACATGTAATATGTTACTTACTCGTGACATTTAGGAAAAATTTCTCAGCGGTTGCTTTTAGATAGTAGCAAACTGTGTTTGTTTACAGAATTTTGTTGGCTGAATGACAAGTGACCAAGCTGATGTGCCTTGCAGTCAGCAGTGACCTACAATAACCTGCCTGTCTTGGCGACCACTGACGTCTGGTTATGTCACATCGCGCCACCACTGTACCTGGCTTATTCTACAAACACTTAAACATTAAGAATACTGTTACATTCGCACCGGCAGCAGGTAACCTCTCGGTCGACGCAGTTCAAACAACAGTTACAAAATGCAAGATACGAACCTCGGCCGACTGATATACACGACCTACGACTGTTGTAATCAACTCTGCAAGTAAAACAGCTCGTTGCCTGTAAATTTAATTCCGACGATTTCTCGGGCAGCCGATGCCTATGGTAAAATTACGGGTATAGGTGACATCATCGCTGCTATCGGGACTCAGTTGTAGGATCAAGGAACGACAAATTCTAGTGAATGCTTTCTCCCCATGGCTGGCAGCACGGCTTTCAGTTCCATACAGTGCTTCAAGTTCAACACTACTGACTACCAACAGAAAACGCTCATCCAGCCACTGAAAACCAGATTCAATTATCCAGAAAGTTTTCCCTTTCGTGGACCGACCCACCTGACCTAACGACGTAAGAGAAGGCCAGTCAAACATGTGTAAACTTAAGTCGGAACGTATTTTATATAGCTTAAAAAACAGCTTATTGTCTAGTCGCTGACACAAAGCACCCCAGATCTGCATGCGACACATGGCACTATACAATACTTTTTTGATTGGATGTGCCGAACTTTAAAAAAAACAACCGCCGTGCAGAGCTAACACGACACCGTTCAACTCGTTATCTGTGACTTCCTATTAGTTTTCCAACCGTAAAATATGTGTGTATCTTGCAACGTGTTTAGGCTGGTCAGAACAACACCGCTTTAACAGCCTCTTTTCCCGGCCAACCTGGGTAAGCAGGCACCAGAAAGGTAAAGTAGCCATTCCAGATTATAACGAAGCATAAGACGATGAGGCGGCAACCGCATCAGCCGGATCATATGCAAATCATCTGCATCTCGATCAAAACAAACCACCACACCAGCATCTCCTCACTTAGGTCTGACGCTATTTCTGATGCGAAACCAATGGTTTAAAGCACTGGATGCAAGATAAGCCAGTCAAAAATTGCGTGTTTCCTACTGTACCCTCTACTGGCTGATCCAAATGCGAGTGACCCCGCGGGAATTTTGCCGTGACGTTTGGTGTAACTGAAAACGAACGAGCCAACTTTCAGTGAAAAAAAACACTAACACAGTCGGCCGTTTTGACAGACAGTGCACACACGTGGACAGACAGGGTCACAACAGCATACACTCAACTTGCTCGCAATGCCAAGCAGTAAAAACTGTCAATCACATTTCAACAATATCATTAATCATTTTGTTCGGTAAATGACAAAAGACAGAGTTATTTATCAAACGAACAATAAATACTCAGAGAATAGCACAAATGCAGTAACAGCAGCTGACTTCGGCATACAGAAGTACGATACAGATGCTAATTATCATTATGATCATCATTATCTATACAGAAGATGCGCCATCGGCACAGAGTCAGGTATCGTATCATGTTGAATGACAGCTGCGACGCTGTTGGAATGATCTACTGGTCAATTCTACGCCCTCACTGGCACCTGGCCGTACATCGCCGGATTGACAGAATCATTGTACTGGTGATAGAACTCCGTTGTGCTGTACTGTACACATCATTATCACAACACGCCATATTAAAAAAAGCGTATAGCAGTTTGTGCTACAAGCACCGCACCACTACGGGAACTCACGTGCCAATACAATCATGCTGCAGTGGTCGTAGTCAAGTACAACTTTTAAAGATAAGGAGTGAACATAGACAGATATGTTACACGGTGAAATGGAAGCAATATATAAAACTGCAAACCGGTGGTGGCTGATTTGCCTGTCGCTGAAGGGCCAACACTTGCGCATTGCCTCGGCCGCCATGTCTAATGCACCACAAACATCAGTCAGCTATTTCATTACCAGATTAGTCATAAGAAAATCATAATGACGAACCAAAATGATAACCATCCAATTAACGGTACATCCGCAACGTCAATCCTTTGCTGTGATAGTGAGTCAATGAAAATAAGTATCGTCCATTAGTTATGCTGGCAAAAAGGATTTCATACATATATGTATAATGACTCGAGAAAACAAAAGACTTTAAATTATACACGATGTACAAGTAAAAATCTATGATGATTTATGGTCCAGCAACTGGCAACAGCAAAATAACATAATGCTGTACTATAAGTAAACATCATATAATAAATTTTCAGAACAACTTATGACAACAAGAAGCATTTGAAAAATGTTGGGGCCATTCGCCACTGCGAGCCGTTTTACATTGTCATTCACCAGGTGTCGCTACTGTCACATGCCGCCTGCGCATCGATGTCCACGACGACAACGACAACAACAACGACAACGCGTGACAGACGGGACCACTACGGCCCCATAGAATGAGTCCAATAAATCACAATTATCAAACGATAATAACAAATGACAATAATCAAACACAAAACAGCATTTAGAGACTAATTAGCATCAACAGAAATATATATAAAAACATCGGTAAAATATATAGCCCTTCCGGCAAGTTTGCCGAGCGGGCTAAATAAGATGTGCACCTACATACAAAAAACCGACATTATTCACTACCAGTATACTGAAAGATAGAGTCGACAGAAACGGTACTGTTCTGAAGTTGTTTACCCATACGGCATGCTGTCCTGACCATAGACTGCCGGACTACCATAGGGATAAGGAGCAGTCGGCGCTGGCCGCGGCAAGAATGGCCCCTCTTCCTCGGAGGTGTCTGCAACTGTCTTCCTAGAGATACAATGGACTCAATACAATCACACAATGCTAACTGGAAGAATAGCTAATAAAACAAAATCACAACTAGCTAGATAGCTTGTACTGTGTGCTGGCAATAGGATTACTTACTCAAAAATGTAATATTATGACTAATGATTACCGTATTGGTTTTAGTTAAACAGAAAATTGTGTCTTCACTGCATGTTTAGTTGAGTTCCCAAACTCTTTGTAAAAATTCCCTTGGAAATGCGGCAGCGAAGGACTTTTTTTCAACTGTTATATAAGTGCTATAATTAATTACATTAAGCATAATAGTATATACATAAAACTTAATTTACTTCATTTTATGTATTTCTTGGTTCATATTAATGTAACATAAATGTAGTTTGGTGATAGCTGCAGCAAAAAAAATTCCAAAAACCAAAATATTAAACAGTATTGCATTAATTCTATTATATGTAATATTCACTATATTTATTTTATTTATACAAAAGTCTGGTCACAATAATGAAATGTAAGAAACTGAAAACTTACGGATAAGATTCATCTGTGTCTCTGCAAAACAATACAAAATAAAACACATTTTGTTAAAAATTTCAACATCTTCGTTTACCTGTCAATGTTTTGTCTAAAAAAACATCAACTGTTTATATTTTCAATAATGCAGTTTTTACAGTGATTTAATGCTTGCTTCACACAATCATGGCTGGTAACCACCTTGTAGCAATAACAATCTAGTGTGGGATCATCTCATGTGGACACTAAATGCACATAAGATATCTAAAATATTGTATAATTTTCAACAAATGGCATGGATTACGAGGAATTAATTGCTGCAAGGTTTACCACCATTGTATTCTTGCTTATGGTAACCAGAGTTCTCAATTAGAAGAGTTAAGTCAACTAGAGTTTTGGCACTGTGCCGTATGACGTCATAAGGTGTGCCGTGAACCGAACTAAAGATGACATATTTGCTCACTATCGAAAATTTAAAAATGTACATTTCACGACTTAATTTACGATCCAGTTTATCTGTAACTATCTGATCATTTTCCCCAAGAAGCACGTGATATCTCTATCCAAAATAAACTCAGTTTTAAAGCGTTATTTTGTTAAATGTGTGGCCAGTAAGTTATTTTGCTTGGTACACGAAACTGCGACAAATTGGCACAAACACGGCGCCCGTATGTGCTATGTAGTGACGTAACGGCACAGCTGTAGGCGGACCAGGCTGGTGGCGTGCGTGGCCAAACTCTTCTAATTGACAGCTCTGATTGTAACTTGCACACTTGATGGTTGGATGTGGTTTAACAGCGCTTTTAACATAATTTAGGTCATATGTGCCTTTAAGGTTTACAACTATATTGTAAATATTAAAGATTTAATAGAGATTAATTCTTGGAGTAAGGTAAATGAAGAAAGGAAAAAAATATATATAAAATAGCACTAGAATAAGATTGACTGAAGAAGTTGTAATTAAATAAATCATTTGATTAAAGAAAGTAAATTTATGTAAGATTTCTTAACTACAAATTACAACAAGAGAGAAGATGACAAAGTTCTACTATCAAAATCTCTATACTGCATTACAGGAAGTGATACAGGCCTATCATAAAATGCCATTTCAGACGACCCTGACTGACACTAGGATATTCAAACACAAACAATGAGTATGTGTGAGTAACTCACATGGCTCCAAAGCTGCGCCACGCTCTTGATGACATGCAGATAAGCAGAGTGAATAGCACAGCCGTCGCGGCACATGACGATGCTAGTAGTGTCACTCCCAACCTACAACAGACAATGAGAAGGAATTTGTAAATGCACACAATGGTTAGCTGCAGCCGAAACCGAGGTGCAAGAGAAAGACATTAAATTGGTTGAAAGGCCTATCAGAAATAGCGGGTCTTGAGGTGATGGCAAAAGTTTCACGACTGGTACACATTTGTAAAACTGAAGGGAGAGAATTCCAGATCGTAGGAGCTGCAATGCTAAAACTGTGGGTGCCAGTATGATAACAGTAGTATCTGTGTGTATTTATGTTTAGGATGATAAACTGGCATGTTATCAACACAAAATTCACAGAAGACTTGGGTGCAAGACGTGGTAACCAAAAATAGCACGTTATGCCATTTCTTTGTATTTTTGCAGCCACCATGACCCAGAAAATAAATTAAAAAAAAATCATGTATCACACAGCTGCTAAATATGGGCACTATTTGAAAAACACAGTGATAGTGGTGAGCACAGACCACGATATATGAAGTTGAGCCATTATCTTACTTAAACGATGCAGGCAACAAATTAGCAATAACCTGCTTTATTCCACCGTCGCACTCGTGCCTCCTATGTCTACAATGTATGTCTGGCGTGGTATAACGTAGTGTTAACTCACGGATCCACTCAAGCGTGAAATTCGTAGGCCTAACGCTGGCGACTCGTGCCACGGTGGAATAAGTGTGTTATACAACTGTCTATCGTGGTATAAATTCGTTAACACTCACTTATACCACTCGAGACAGTTGTATAACATACATATATTCAATTAGCACGCATGTACTGGTACACAAACATAATTTATTGCCTTTTCTTTAAATATGAAAATAAAAAAAACAATCCATACTGAACAGAATGAGACAACAGACAAACATTCATTTAACGGTCTCTTTTTCAGGACAATCTAGGTATGCAGAACCAGAAAGGTAAAGCCATTTCTGGATTTTAATGAAGCCAGAGGTGGGAGGGTGGAGTGGCATCAGCTGGAACAGAAACGAATCCTTGGCATCTCACTCCAGACAGATAACCACGACAACATCTCACCATTTATTTTCTACAGACTGGATGCACTTCCTGATGCCCAACCAACAGTGTCAGAACACTGAAGCCAGTTACAAAACTAGGGGGCTAAAGTTCCACTAACATTACTTTGGACAGTTTCTTATCAGTACAACAGATTTTTATGTTATTACTACTTTTGTGCTTACTTTAGAATTACTATACTGTCATTGTTTCATTGTTTAAGCATGTCAGTGGCCAAATGACCCTTTTATTTAAATAAAAATGAAGTAGTCTGCATTGCTGCACATCCCTATTGCTCTTTGTTCGTCCTTCAAAAGACGAATAAAGGGAAGACCAAAAGGAAAAAGAAGAGGATGCAGATATTACATATGTTGGCAAAAGACGGTTATGTGGCACTGAAGCAAGAAACTGAAGACAGATGGAGATAAAGTATGTCATTTCAAAAACCTGTTGTATATATAGCAGAATACTGGAGGAGGAGAACAGTATTGCTGTACACAATATGAGCCCAAAGTGAGCTTACACCATGTTATGGATGGTGGATCGTATCTCTCCCATAACCTTTCACTATCTTGCCAGTTTTTATACCAGTAGCATGGATATGCCTCGATGGGTTGGGAATAGAAAACAGTTGTATCAACGGAGCAGGAATGGGAAAGTTCCACTCTGTGAGTGTGGAAAAAATAGACAACAGAGCATACAGAGTCTTGTGGCAGAAGCTGTTGAGAGCCGTGGAATAATGCTCGTGAATTCGGCCGCATTTGCTCAGCTCCATCAGCGACCGGATGCTCTCGTTCAGACTACTGAGTCCAGAATACACGATCTGCACCGCGGCGTCGAGCTACATCCAACAGACACCGGCGGCACCGATCACTGTATCATTTGCCGTTTACATGAAGCAGTTCTGGTGACAGAGGCTTTCACGCAGCTGGTCTGTGCATATGGAACAGTTTACAACTATGGCTATGACAGCACCTCAGCTACAAACATTTTACCGTAAACAAGCCGGATCTGAAATAGTAGCTGGGCCTAAAATACAAGCTGTTGTCGGCAACATTTTGTAAACCAGGTCTGAAATTGAAGCTTGGTCTAAAATACAAGTCGAGTTACACTGTGGCCTACATACTTGCCGCTGGTTGCCGGTTAACACACACAATTATGTTAGTAACATAACAAACGTCATGTTCTCGATATTTATATGAGCGTGTGAGTATTTGTACTTCTCAACGCACTTCACGTATCACCTACAGAGAAGGAATGGCAAACCCTGGCAATGAGAAAAACTAGACGTAAACTGTGTACACCAAGGAAGGGCAACAGTGGAGCAATACCTCTGACTCGGAGATGGAACTGCGTGCATTATCCAGGGCGTTGTTCATCGTCTTGTTGGCATCTCTCACTTTCAGCTTTGCAGCCTCCAACGACTGGGTACACAACAATTAAAGTAATAACCAAAAAAGTAAGCAGTGAGCTAAGCACATACCTTCCCTCCCTACAGCACATGCAAACAGTTCTTAAATTCACATGTCACTACTAGCTAAGAAACTGGCTGGGAAAAACGTCTCCAAAATGGCCTGTTTTGTCTGGAGTGGGATGTTAAATGTTAACTTTATCAATCAATCAATCAATCAATACCGCATGCTGTTATTGGCACGTAGCAGGTGTGCTAACATGCTTTCAAAATTTAATCAACTCATAGTCTACCTATTCACTACATTTTGTAACTAGAATACCTAGCGGTATATGGTCGCACCTCTATGGTAGCTTTCCGTCAGCTCTCAACACATATCGTGCCTCCTTGCAGCAATGTGTGAGAGTCGCGACTAAATAAACATGGTCAAAAGTTTGACCCTGAATCCTTATATGAGCCTATTAAATTTGAAACTTTGCAGCCATAATTGGTCAACAAATTATTAATTTTAGACCCCACCTTACGTTGGACTTTTTGGTCCGTCTTGGTCTGAACTTTCACCCTAGGTGATTTGCGGGGGGGATCCATACATTACATAGTTTCATCGAGTAAAAAACACACTGGTCAAAATAGTAATAGTACTCCTGCCAACAGCGGTAAAGGTAATAAATAACAACCGTCCAAAGTAATTTTGGCAACAAGCCGGACTGCTGTCACCCCTTGCAGTGGCAACATGGCAAATGCACTCATCCGCCGTGGGTACCAGGCAGCTGCTGCTGTGTGATATTAAGTGTACCCTCTCTTCTGAGGCTTTAGGCCTTTGCAAGGACTTTTCAAGGACATTTCTAAGATGGCAGTGGCTATTCTACCTCTAGATGTAAGTAGGCCTAAGCAATCACTGAATGGCACTTTTACAGAAATTCACAGTATCACTTGTGAGCCGTCCAACTATTATAATCATCCAATAAAATTTTCCAGACCAAACTAAACATTTTCCAGGACTTTTCAAGGACCACATTCATTTTCAAGTACCTTCAAGGCCTTGATTTTGCAACATTTAAATTCAAGGACTTTCAAGGACCAGGCGGTACCACAGGTATTGTTTGCATTCTCTGATGGTGAATGCCAAGACTGGATGAATCCATCATGGAAGGGGTGCCAGGCTCATTCTTTCTCAGAAGGGCCCCTTCCTGTGAGGTGATGTGGACCCCAGTCTAACATGGCGCGGGGGTGCTAACGATTAAAAAGTTAAGATCCCCACATCATACATGGTAATATATATATAGATTAAAATTAAACAAATAAGTACTACATCAGATAGTCAGTAGAAAACAGTTGACAATTTTGAACAAAAAATATTTAACTCAAGGCTTCACACTGTTCATATTTATCATGTTTAGTGCATATGCATTTTTATTTTTTTAAATACTCACAATTAAAAACCACTACAGAGAATTAGCATCGTACTTACATCTTTGAAAGGATTATCAACTGTGCCAACTTCGCAGCGCAGATAGTAGGAAACATATTCTGAAACGTGCACACAAATATCAGCTGGTACAGTAAAGAACACACTGAGCCAAATATGATCATTATTCACCCAGTAAATGAGACTAAAATAGAAAAATAACATGTGCAACTTACGGTGTATTGTATTCGGAGTTAAACAATTTTGGAGACATCTTTCCCAGCCAATTGGTTCTCCTGGAAACCGGGTGGTATGGCTGAGTTGTAAGAGAATTTCTTGTAACTATTAATAAATGTTTCAATACTCTGCGCAATAAATAATTAAAAATAATTACACTGCACAAAATGGCATCACATTAACAACTGCTACCGAGTTACTAATGCTTCTCGGCAAAGTCAATGTGGAATTATACACTGTGTCATAATTTACCACGACTGAAATGCATAAACGAACGCAACAGCAGTTAATGGCTACGTGACTGCTAACCTCTTTCCACATAGTGTGATGCCATATCTTCCAGAGCATCATTCGGTTCAACACAGAAGTCGCCGAGACCCTACACATCATTGCAAGAAACTCACACATTTCATATCAATAGCAGCAAACCATCTCAAGGACCTTTATCGACAACAACTTAGGTAACCTAGTACCAAACACAATGTTTACTAACTTGCTTCCAATCTTTGTGGGTATTACACAATATCTTTATTTTTGAAACAAATTTTATATGTTTACTGTTTCTCACAGCTTCGTACTCGTCTATCTGTCATGTCCACCACTCTTTTTTCTACAAACTCTCGCCAGGTTTTCTTCGGCCAGTCTCTCGGTCGCACATCAATAGCAATGAAATCAAGCAAAACTGAAGTATGCATGGAGAAACGGCAAAATGTTACACTGACATGTATGATCCAATATCTTTCAATACAATATCATTCGGATCTAATACTCTCAGTGAGTCCAACAACAGCGCAGTGTGACGCATGATATCCTGTGCTATATAAATATTCTTACTTACTTACTTACTTACTTAACAATGCACTGTTTGGTCTTCATCCTTCAAATATTACCTTAAAGGCACGATATGACCTAAATTGTGTTAAAAGCGCCGTTGCAATAACTGCAAATATTATTCGAGGTTACTTGACATACCTGACTTTCAACATTCTGAACATACTCATCAGAGGCAGCACAAATGCATTACTTCAATCAGTTCAATTTCAATGCAGTACGAGGCAAAGTGTACTCTATAAACTGCAGTAACCACGAATCATTTCTGCCAAAACATAGGTTGATACTTTCACACTAGTGGTGTGTGGCTGAAATGTGACAGAATGGCATAACCACAAAGCACGATAAAATACCACGAGTTCCAGTTCCATTTAACCGCTGTTTTCCATGTAAATTTGGAACACCCTTGCAATAGCTTTGCTATGTTACGGTGCGTCAGAAATTGTCGTAGTATTATTATTATTATTATTACCAACCATTTCTCCCTTGGGTCTTCCTCCTCCAGCTGTTCTGGAAGAATAAAACAGAACCTCCGAAGGGGCGTTATACGGGCCCGATGTCCTTCCTGCCACCCAGCTAATATTGTCAAAGCACTGAATGAATGCAGATCACTAACCAATAACCATAGCCAGCAGCCGAGAATTATTTGCACTGTTGGTAAAGTGCAACGGCTCCTTTTAAACCAGCTCTCCATCTCACTATCTCTTGTGGAAAGGAAGGAAGAAAACAGCTGAGAAAAAATGTGTCTTTGTATATTGTACACGGTGGACTTACCAAGCTAATGCCAAGATGGGCACCAGCGGCAACCCAGCACAGTACCAGACTCAAGATCCCAAACGTGCAAAATCTACAGATATTTTAATACAGCAGCAGAAAATCAGCACTGACCACACGGCTTGCTGACATACAAAATAACACAGAGCTACTGACGTAAATAAAGTTATGTCCAATCTCAACAAATATTATCTGCAACTGCATCTGAGTCAGTAATCTTGATGGGTGACTAGTACTAATTTTCTGTATGGTAACAGATGCTCTACTGCTAATGCCAACCGAACAACATCCACCATTCTCCAGTAACTACCTGACTCTTTCAAGTTTGCCGACTGCGTTAAGGTTTGACGTCCCGGTCGACATAAAATAGGCCATTCACGAGCTGCACTTCCCAGCCAATCACTCGGCAAGTAGCAAAAAAACAACATCCAAAAATGAACACAAAGAACATACAAAAACCTAAAAACACTAAAGAGACCTAAACATACTCAAACAACTGTAAGAACTGCTCATTTGTGTGCTGCAACTATCATTGCGTACAACTGTCATGCACAACACATCACGGCACAGTTCTGATAATCTTCGGTATTAACCTTCAGATGAACGTCGTAGCTCTGATGACGCCTATTGGATGAAAAGAAAAAAATGACTCCGAAAATGGACATGAATATGAGCAGTGCTTTATTGCTCTACAGACAATAAGAACAAGATGCTTATTTACTACTATAATAAGATTGCCCAAAGTAATTTGGGAACAGGCCGTGCACGTCACCACCCCTGGTAGACCCCACACACCAATCCAAACTGCAGCTCCGACTGATGGTTAATGTACTTTTGCACTGCTACACTGCAAGCTCCCCACTGATTACAATGAGC
>Ga0209782_1000672_pt1 | contig 15817 bp, 10 predicted proteins | sample WorMetmaBAHAMAS1_FD_187390 | JGI IMG/M metagenome (GOLD analysis project Ga0209782, IMG submission 187390) | Marine gutless worms symbiont microbial communities from Max Planck institute for Marine Microbiology, Germany - Inanidrilus... | ecosystem: Host-associated > Annelida > Digestive system...
CCCTAGCACTACGTAATCAAAATACACTAGTGTTACAGACAGAGAGATGGACGACATGCTTGTAGGATATAAAAACTGAGTATGAATGTGACCATTTAATAGGCTACTGAATGACTGTAAAGAGTCCAAGGAAATCAGTTATACCCTAAGTACAATTCATGCAAAACTACTGGACGGTAGCATATCATCACTTCACACTCAGCACCAAACAACTCAGACGTCTGGGTAGTAAAGTTCAACTATACACAAGCAAAGAAATGCGTGCTGAACAAGTAATCTTTGCTCACAGGCGTCTCAACAGTAACAACTGCACTAGCCCATCTGTCAGCTGTGCAACTTGCACAATTTCTTTTGTCTCCATTTCATCTGAGCAACCTAGAGTATACGATGGAAGTGCAACAAAACTGTCGGGTTATACTGCAAACACCAGCAATTGTTACATGTTAATGCTGGTGTCTGTGTTTTTTCTTCTTAGCGTATGGCATGTTTATAATGATTGTCAGTCCAACAGTTGCACGTGACAGCCTGGAAAGAGTTGGCCTCAGCACGTTAAACTGGATATTAAAACAAATTGACAAAGACGTAGAAAATGTACCAACAGCTGTAAATGTTGGTAATGTACTATACAGCAGCATCCAGCAAACAAACACATGACTGTAGTACTGTTTGTGTGGCAATATCCGATAATAATCACTGTCCCTAAAATTTCTTCAGAACAGTGCTCTGGCACTGATGGCTGAGCACCAGAAGAGGCATTAAGCAAAGCTGTAAGACGTTCTGTTTCAGCAATTCCAAAAGGTTACCTAAAGGAAATCTTGGAACTGTCGCCTGGACGAAAATAGACAGGCTGGTTAAACCAAAACGTTCTATGTGTAGTATTCCACAGATCAAAGTTTAGGCCAGTTTGGTTTACAGCGTGGCATCATTTATTCATCAGCTGTACAAAAACAAATGAACAGCTGTTGCATAACAATGAAAAGACTCATTGTGCTAGCAGCTACAGTGCATGTCAACATATCATTCTGCAACTACAGCAGACAATTTGTGAGTAAATTAGCAGTTCTGCTAACTGTTCATCTACACCATGTCCACCACAACTCGGAACTCATTGCTACATGACTTTATGAAATGTTAATGACAAAAACCAATTACAAACAGAAGCATTCATTGAGATTAATGTTAAATCACAAGGTAGTGTAGTGCCATATTAAGGCATAGGTGTAGGCTACTAGTACTTTATTACAATTTACTGCAAGATTTCTTTGAAAGAATTTTTCAACATTTGGCAAAGTCAGGAGCAAGAAGGTCGATTGCCTCAAATGACCTGTGAGCCCAAGCACTGTCCTGTTGAAAGACAGACCTACCAGAGATCTGATATATGGAAAGCAGTTGTAAGAGCATCGTCTTACAGTAACAGACCTCACTGATCTCACATCTGGGATCAACAAGTTTTAGACTAGCATATTATCCATCATCTGACTGACAGATGCCATCAATTTCTGACTGAGCGTCAATCACGTACACTGCCATTTTGTCACAATGTCACTTCTTGGTTGCTGCCAGTGAATTGCATGTGAAGTGCTTTTTTTAGTGTGAACAGTAAATTTTGAAGATAAAGCAATGAAGTTTTGTTAACTGTTTCAAGTGACAACAAATAAGATGTAATACATAACACACACTTGTCTAGACATGGTGTAAACATATGAGCAATGAAAATGTGGTAATCCAGAGTATAGAAAAACAATGACAGGGACTAACAACAACTGGTTTGTCATATATGTTTACAATCACTAATTATGCACTAAAACACCTTAAATTTAAACGCCATTAACTTTGTCAGTGTTTCTGCCCCTTATTTTTATAATTTTTTTTTATTCCTATATCTGTATGTTATTAATAAGCACTGATACTGTTGACATGATCATATTTTTAATTTAGATTTAATTTACCCCCATGAAATAGAAGACATATAAACGTTAAGAGTTCTATAGAAACACGCACAGTATAGCACATAACCAGATGCTTATGCGTACCGTACCACAATCAAAGAGTAAAATAACTCCTCACATTTCTAAACTCTCTGCAGTCTGGCAGGCACACGAATGCTCTCAGCAGATATAAGGAAGTATGTAAAAGCATTTAAACACTAGGCAGAAGTGTTCTCAATAATCTTGACACTGCAAACTGGTAGACGAGCATCCAACTGAAATAAATCCTGCTTAACGAATTTCTGATGTTATCTGATTACCTTCAGACAAGACATTCTCCAACTACCACTAATAATTATATGATACTATGATTAAGCTAGTATCAAACATACAGCAATAACGTAATATTTACAGCATCTTACACCATTACTAACTTATTACCTGTATCCTGTGTTACATGTCACATTAAACTAGCTCAGTTTGAGCAGCAGAGACGTTTTGATATGAAACCATTACTCTTGCGTTAGCAATATCACACACACACACACACACACACACACACACACACACACACTTAACTTCAAAGCAGATGATGACAGATAATCATATCTGGAAGAAGTAATACACATAACAGGCTACGCTATGTTTAACAGCTATTTCTGGACACAGACAACATCAACTATATTGTATCACGTATAGGTACATAATACTGCACGCACGTCTAGTAAGTCACACCAACCGTCACACAACCTCACAAGTTAATGTGCACTCGCTCGCACACAAACAACACAGTCAAATGCAAATTGCATGAAGGCAACAACGAAATGCTGGAAAGACTTGGTACAGAAAGGAGTACAAATCAATGATAAAAGCAACAAACCGATAGAAACTTTGCATTAACGATAACTGCCAGTTGCATAAAGCAATGACGCAATAATCCACAGCACACCGTCAAAGCAAAAGCTTATGGCACAGCAAATATATACATGCACGTTTACTATACATGATACACACTTGTATATACTACTAATGCTTACAGAAGCAAGTACCAGCCGGCAAACCATATGAATGAGACACGCATTTCAAGGGGTGTGACTAAGTGATGCATTGGCCTAGCATCCACCATCGGCATACTGCCGCCGTTCAAGACATAGCAAATTAGTTGCATCCTTAACATTTGACATCATTTACTGTACGTTTATTTACAGCTACAAATAACAGTTTCTGTGCAAAAAAGAGTGACAAATTGGTGTTAGGGTTAGTAGGGCTAAGAGTTTCAGGTCAGTGTTAGTTGCTGGGTACTATAGCTATGGCCAACAGGCCAGCAGCGGACATTAGGTCAATGCATCAATTATTCACATTCCATTTGCCAAACCAGATTCCAGCAATCTACGTTTTATATCAGAAAATACACCCACTTTTAAGTTTCCATAACTTTCACATACATAAACCCACTTTTTGGTAGTTGACATGTTCAGATCCAGAACCAGTGATTGCAAATAGTATTTTCCTCTCAATTGTGCTAGCCTACTGTTCTGTAGTGGGTGGCTATGAAAACAGTCAATGAGCCAATTGGTCGTAGCAGTTGTTCAAGCTATTGATTTTATTTAATAGTAAGTAAACATTTGTAGTGGGCACATAAGAGTGGTTATGGAACATGTCTACCGGTAAGTTATTAGGGCAGTAGCAATTAATCAATTAATCCACTAATTTATCCACTAAATTGTTTGAGTTATCCACTAAAATATCTGGACATCCCTACTGCCCGTCTGTCTTATGCCCTTATCAACAACAACAGTGTATTTAGAGCTAAGGTAACAACAGAACACTAATACTTATAATAATAAAAACCCATGCTGGAAGTGAAATCCACCAATCAGTGGTCCAAACAACTTCAGCGTCAATTTCTAGAAAAGCAAGCATCACTTCTGTCCATTTTAGTCGGCGATTCATCGACTATAGCTTCATGATTAATCCACTAAAACAATATAGTCACATTACAGCTCTAAAGGATATGAATATACTGTCCATCAAAACTATATAAAGATTGGATGATGCATGTCAATATTATAGCAAACCAAAGTTGGTGCATTTTCTGTAGACTCAGTAAACTAACACAGTCAGACATTCATACAGTCTCCTCGGTATACATAATACATGTAATCAACTGCATACATCAGCATTCAAGTGACATACGTAGTTTTTGGCTGTAGGCTCATCACAACCAACAACAGAAATTGAAACTCCACAATTTTTCACTCCAGCACATAATACCAGTTACTTGCTATCAATAATGCAACTTTCTTACCTCCTTATTTGTCACTGGTACAAATGCCAAACTTACACAGAAAAATGCCACACCAGAACATCACACTGTTATTTATATTATTATTATTACTAAATATGTTAATGTTAATATACAATGCATGTGAATAGTGAGTTAAACTGCTTGTGTGCAGTCAAGTCAGAGGTGTTGAATGATTGACCAAATTAAGGTTTAACGTCCCACTCGACACTAAATACGTCATATCGGAGACGCTCTTCCCAGCCAATCTCTTAGCTAGTACTGAGAAAAGCAAAAATTAAAGCCGAGAGAAAAAGCCATAATACAGTAAACCTAGGCTAACACAAAACAAAATATACAACCACTAAATAAACGAGATACAAATCATCAAACACAAAAAAACTACAGCGTAACAAACCCAAGACAAATTATAACCCAGGTTTAGTCACCTTCTTACGACATGTGGCCTGGACACAGAGGAGAGGGGGGGAGCTATTCTCACAGTAAAAGATAAAGAAGAAGTAAATAAAAAAGAAAAATATACACAAGAGTAAAAAGAAGCAAGTTACAAGAAGCAAAATAGAGTAAGTGATAAGGTAGCAAACACACACACAATATACAGCGCAGAAGTCTACATTGTTTCTTGGGCGCAGTAGATACTCGCATCCATGTAGGGTAAGTCAGAAGTGTGCTCAACACAACTAAAAACCAATTGCTTTAAGGATTAGAAAACACTGATTAATGACAACAGAGAGCCAACGAATGAGCAACGTCCCTCAACTGAGGAATCAGTTGGTGGACCAGAAAAGGATGACGAGGAGAGTGGATGACTTTCCCTGGCTAGAGTCAGTACTATGAGTTCCTTTCTTTCAATCATTTGATACTACTTTACCACGGGAATTGTCAGTGAAAACTGCTTCATTATACACAAAGACTCTCTCTCTCGCGGGATTCACTGCAAACGGAGTAATTGCACGAATAGTAACAATAATAACACCAATATAATAGTAATAGTCAAATTTGTAATGTGCAGTGCTAGGAAATCTTGATTCAGAGGTGCGGTCGAAAGAACTGAGTGCCGTGTCTGTGTCGTGTGTAATAAACAACGATTACTATGCACACTGCGGCTGATTAGCTATGGAATGCATCAGTGCATTCTTTACATCGGTCCACTGACTGGCTGCACGTCGAGTGTCAACAACATCAAAGCAATATGCACTGGCTCAGAACATTATCTCCTTGTCCTTCGTCTTCTCCTGAACATATGCTGTGAAGTTTTTCAGAAATTTCGGTGCCTCACGCTTGCATATAACTTGGATTACAGACGTCGGAACCCATCCTCCGGGACTCACTACAACAACAATTACATACTACATGGTAATGGTAAAAAGAGACGACATTTATGAAAGTTTTGCAGCCAAAGGCTGGATTGGTATAATGACAGTAGCTGACTGAGTTGATTGAATGAGCTAAGGTTTAACGTCCCACTCGACATGAAATAGGTTATTTCGGGGACGCTCTTCACAACCAATCTCTTGGCTAGTACTGAGAAAAACAAAATCAAAACTGGGGGCCCAATTACAGACGATCTTACGACAATTTTGAGACAGTTCCTAAGGTAAGATCTTGTCTTATTCCTAAGATCAATTCACGAAACAGTTATGACAATCGTAATTTAAACCTTATGTCTAAAGCCTAAGAAGCAAGTGATGAGGTAAACAAACGCACAATCTATACAGCGCCGAAATGAACAATGTATCTAGGGTGCATTATGCCCCAGTACCTGTATGGGGCAAATGACAGTAATTAAACAGTTAAAATAAAAATACAATACAATATAAAACAAATATAACATGAACACATTACACTATTCTATAACGATACTGAGATATCTGGCCTCTGAAACAATGCCACCAACAGTGCCACTCCTGATAATCTTGACTAGATTTTTACGGTTATTTACTGTAAACCTTGCAGTGGCACTTCTGTTTTACTACTGCTACTGTGCTTCCTGTTGTCCTCCAAAGGAGGACTGCTGGCTTGACAGGCCAGATGCCCTATAAAACATTATCTATCTGTCTTACACAGACATCATTAATTTTGTTTTCCCGACGTTCTCCCTCAGATCTTCAGTTTCCACTACAATCTTGTCACTATTATAACAACACCCATAAATTATGACCTATGACTTTGACTTTCAAATTTGACCTGGATAGTGTCGAGGTGAACCACTAGGCCAAATATATGGGCCAAAGATCACTTAGATAACAGTTATAGACACACACACACACAAACACACCCAATCAACTGCTCCACCTGGACCACCAAAGTGGTCAATAACAAACACGCTGCTGACCTCATCTCACTCAATTCAATGCAATATGACCTGCTGCAGGTTGTACCGTTACAAACTCGTACACGTCAAGACAGCTGTTAACATCTCAGTTTATCAGATACATAAATGACACTTTGTTCACTGTTCAGCATCTTCGGAGGAGTACTCGCTCTTTCTCTGCTGTCACTATTGTTCGTCCACCGACATCATCCTCGTTGAGGATAACTGATCGTTGCTTTCAGTATGGTTCACCTTGTCTCTGGAACCAGCTCCCTGCTTCACTCCGTCAACGACATCCCTCCATGTCTCTCTACCTCGGACTCTTCTCTTCCAATACACGTCACAGCATATTCCTCGACTGCCTCACCACTCTCACCATCTGTAATTCTCTCGCTGTTTCACTCCCGGCTCAAAACATACCCATTTCACAAATTCTTCCCATCGTTGACTTTTCTCGTGACTCCACAGCATCTGAACCACTGCTTCTTCTGGACAATAATGCACTTTTGTTTTTAGCTTGTCTGTTTCTGGCTTAGTGTGGTAGATTAAGCTGACTTAAGTCAGGTTTTGAGCACACTATAAATATTCTCATATGGCATCGTAATCGTTGCTGAGTGCTTACCGTTAGCAGAATACTGTATTTTGCAGGTAAGGTGGTCTCTGGTAATGGGCTGACCATTTGGAGGTGGCGACTCGACGACCGTCTGACCAATCATGGCAACATTAAATTGTAAACGGACACATTTGGCCATCGGCTACAGCAAAGCACGACATAACAAGTTTTTCACTCAGTGACACTAAACAATAATACACTGTAAACAAAAAAAAGCAAGACACTGGACTTTTGTCCACAATTTTGCCAAATGCTAACCAATTTTCAAAATTCTTTTACTGACAGACTCACTGGTAAATTTGCAATAAAGTCATTATTAAACATTCCACTACGCCTCAATTGCGTAGCTACATTACCTTGTGAAATTTTGCTGTTCAAAAATTGCCATGCTTAATATCTGAATGCAGCAAAATGTGGTGTAAGACTCAACCACTCAAAAATGTGTAGAAAAATACTTCTACTTTGACATTTATTAACACTAAAGTCAAAAATAATCTGCGTAGTAACATAACAAAAGCAAAAACAGTTTCATTTCGTTACAGATAGGTAAAATAAACGTGCAGCTTGTGATTTATCACTAATCCAATACATGTTTCAGATTATCACTATTTTCAGACCTTAATATTTCACAAGGTACTGTAGTTACGCCTTTAAGGTGTGGTGGGATATTTAAACATAACTCTATTGCAAATTTACTAATAAATCTAACAGTGCAAAAATTGTGAAAAATGGTTAGCATCTGGCAAAGTTACCGACAAAAGTATAGTGTCTTTTTGGTTCACAGTGTAAATGTCACAGCCAGTCGACTGAAGTCAAGTTTGTCTTTTAACCTTAAAGCAGCAATATGAACTACAGTATAGTACGTATCCCTTTCTCTTTTGTCTATACAACAAAAAATGGCCAAACTCTATCACCATTTTCTGCCTTCAGTGCTTTGGCAACATAGGCTGAGCATCAGGAAGTGTATAACGCTTGTAATCACAATTGCTTCATCAACCACTAAATGTCAACAGCTAACTAATTACACAGTTTCATGCAGTCATGTTGTACAAATGATTGCTTATTTTAACATATAAACACAACTATACTCATACAATAATGACTCAAATTGAACATTTAGCCAACATACTACGTTATCAGTTGTTATTTAAGTTCACATGCTACTACAGCAGTGCCAAATAGCCAGTAAAAACCTACATCAATTATTCCTAAACACTCTATATTTCAATGCATTGACAAAAAAATCAAGCATGCAACTGAAAATCACATTTCATCTGGATAATGGCTGTTAAGATGAACCAAGTGCTAATAACATAAAACTTGAAGACACTATCATCATCATCATCATCATCATAAAATTCTTTAATAAAAAGTTTTCAAACGCAACTTCACATAACGGTGAAGAGATTATAGTCAGTAACAATGTTTATACAAAACTCATATCAAGAAACGTCGTTCGTTTTAGATACACAGTACAGCACAGAGTTATGATAACAGAGAGAAAAGACAGTATACGGACCTGTGGGACAGGTATACAGTCTGTGGAGTGGTTAACGACAATCCAGTAGTCAGGTCCGTCGTCGTCGTCGCTTGGACAATGACGGATCGACGACCAGAACAGCGAGTCTCTCTGAGCTGTAGGCCAGATGCGCTTCAGCACCTGATACGTGACGTGAGTGTCACGTGCCAGCCAACTCACGACGTTCGTCATCTCCAGCGTTATTTCCCACTCCATCCGCACCGACGGATCCCAGAAATAGTGACACAGCTCGTGACCTGTTATGCCCTGCAATGGCAGAAACAGCTAACAGTCAGCTTAACCTTTCAGCAATTCACAGAATCACACAAATACTGATCACAATGCACACATATAACAGCTGACAGCCATTTTCCATGTAATCTGGATTAGATTACCTCCTCGCTGATCTTCTGCTTGCCCAAAAAGGAACCTCTGGTAAAAAATAAACAATGCGATAAAGTCGCATTCACATTCAACAACATGGTGCTGTTTGACAGGCCTATATAGCAGAGCCACTATATTACCCAAGATATTACAACTTTTGCAGTATATGTGACCCTGGCAAGTCGTTCAGTTTCCGTTTCAGTTTCCGGGCCATACACACTTTCTGATTTGTGAACAAAAAGAATTTGAAAAATGTTGGGCCCACTCGCCACTGCGAGCCACCGCACGCCGCCTGTTTTAGATTGCCACTGCGAGCCACCTGCGCATCGATGTCCACAACGACACCGACAACAACGACAACGCGTGACAGACGGGACCGCTATGGCCCCATAGAATGTGCCCAATAAACATAATCTAACTAGCATGTGCATTTATGAAGTCTTCAAGCGGCTAAAGTGACCTGACCTAGGTCACTGATACTGGCACCATTCAACAGGCCATCATTTCCTATTAAACAGTGTTTAACTGTAACTATATATCGCTCTTGTACCATTTCCAAGATATTATCAATTTTACAGTGTATGACTGCCTATCACCTTCAGTTCAGTAAATCAGTTAAAACTTGTCTTAAGCAACAAAAAACACATTGAATATTACACAGATGTATGCCTTCAGATTCCTATGTAGTTATCATATGCTGTATTTTCCAAGGTACGGAAGGCAGAAAGGTTAAAAAATCTAAGTGAACTTCAAGGTTACTCTAGGTCATTGATGTCAGTGCGGTCTGACAGGCCAAATGACTTTCTGTTAGTGTTTTGATGCACCAGTATGGGTCCATCACGTCACCATTTCTGAGACACTAAAATCTATTTAACCAAAATAAATGGGGTGGGGCACTTGACAACTTATGGGATCGGTATTGCATAACGTGTAGTACTGTCTAAGACTAATCTATGCATCGAAATTTGAAATTCTTAGCTTCACCCATTCTAAAGTTATGACAAGGGCACTAATATACAAGAATGGGCCACATGACCCTAATCATGCTCACTTGGGAGTGCCTGTCGTGTGACAGGGAATGACTTGCAATGGTCAGCCTAAGTATCAAATTTAAAGTCTTTAGCTTCACCTGGTTTTAAGACAGGAGCCCCAAAATTGAAAATCGATCATGTGACAATGGCCAGGTCCCTTTAGAGGAGGTTTCTCATTCCTAGGCTAGGACTTGTTACGATCAAACTGTGTAGCAAATATGAAGTGTCTCGTGTCTTCACAGATTCCAAAGACAAATGCAAATATAAACAAGAGACCTAGCACTGGCTAGCATGGCGCGAGCAGCCCGCAAGCAATGCATGGTAAAGTGGGATCGGAATTTGAAACCTAAGTTAGCTATAATGTGCCAATGCACTTCCGTCATAGACAGATGGACACTGACATGGTAGCATAAGCGCGAGATGTATATATTACATCTCGCACTAAAAATTGCGTGGTATGGAGCAGTACCCACAGAAAATAAACTGATCACAATTTTCTGTAGTAGACACGCAACCTGTTCTCCAATTATTCGTGAAAATAACACATAACTGTTTGAGTAATTGTGCGAACAAACAAACAACGAACATACTTGGTAAAACAGAACCCTACCAACAGTGGCAGAGCTAACAATAAACATAAAAGAATCTTACTTTGACAGTGTGGACAGCTTTTAGCGGATGTTGTACAAAAGTGGTGCCAGTATCCACTTCGCTCTTGTAGACTTTCATGTCACCCTCAGATGCAATCAGCGTCCACGAGTTGGCAACGTCGTTAGCCGACATGTCTGCATGGCTAATGTGCTCACCAATAACTCGGTTTATCTGACATACAACAATGCTCTAATATTACTGCCAGCAATTACTAAAATATAGAAACTACTAGCATCATCTCATCTGTAACAGATGTTTTACCGGTAAACCTGTATCTGTAAATCAACGGGATAATGAAGCGCGGGCCCACATTGCAATGTCTTCCGTCGATTTACGGATACAAAGGTATACAAAACCGGTTCCGTTAATAGTACAAGAGTCATGCTGCCAAACCTCGTCATAAAGAACATGAGATGGATCAAGAAGGAAAGAGACTGGTTTGCTTGCTGCCACGTCCACTTTATCTGAACCATGCTTCATCTGTATGGCACACACACACACACAATGCACAAGTTCATACAACTATTCAACTTAAACAACTCCATAACAGCCTGTTTAACAGCACTTTACAATTCACACCAGTTGGTGGCTTGATGTAGCTGCAGCGTCATTCGTCGCACGAACACAGTTACTCTACGTTGAGCCAGGTTAGTACTGGGGTGGGTGACCATCTTCGGGCGGTTATACCACCTAGGTATGTAACCAAGCAAACTATGTCAACTCAGCCTTGCATCCCTCCAGGGTCGCTGAATCGAGCACAAGCTTTAACTGGCTGGGGTAGAGGCGGGAATGTCACCTCTGCGGAGTGACAAACAACACTGTGTGATGCCATATGGCATGCAAGTTCCCGCAGCGACAGACTACTTGTAAGACTGCTATACGTGTTTACCTTTTTACCTTACACTCAACTGGATGACAACTCATTTAAGTTATAAACATTCCGAATGAAAATAACTTGTGAAGGCTGCCACAATTTTATTGTTTAAAAAAGGAGCATTCGACTCTGCAGTTTGAGAAAAACCTAGACGGTGCCGTCAAAAAAAATACAGGTACTAATTAAATTTGCACCTTAGTGTAATTTTGGATAAAAGTGTAATGAAGTCATTAAGGCCCAAAAAGCAAGATCATTACGCCCAAAACACAATTATTGTGGCAGCCCTGGTACAGACTAATGTATCTTAAGTCAGCAGTAAAACAACAAAAAAATGAATGAGTATTTGATTACAAGCACAGCTCACATTTTCTTCTTCCTTATCCCACTTGTCAAGCGTTGCATCAATTGCATCAAAGAATTCTTCCTCGTGCAGCATGCAGTGAGGTCCCTCCTACAAACAGTCACAGACATCTTTCATCAATATTTCCTGCTAATGGTACGGTTTATTAATATTATATGCACAACTGTAACACTCTGTGTTCTAACTGGAACTTTCAGGTTGTTATCAAACCAAGTCAGTGGTTAAAATGTCCAGATCATTGCGTCAAACACAATGGTTATCATAATCAACGGCATACTTACAGTCCAAAAGCCGATTTACCTCTAACTTGTATAGTTCCAAATATTTCTCCTCTTCTTTGTGATGTGGTGCTGCTGATCACTTAAAGTGTAAGTAGTACACTGTGTCTCAAAAGAAAAAAAAACGACACTGATGTAGCACACTATAACTTCAATGCATATTAACCGATTTTGGTAAATTTTTGCAGAAATGTTGCTGCGCGAGTACGCTATTAAACGGTGCTTTGTTATCCCACCTCCCCTTGATAGTGTCTCTGCACTACCTGGGGAATCATGAACCCAGAAATTTGGTCTCTTCAGTCATGCTGTATACCGAAAATAATACTGACTTGGCTTGCTATATCTTCCACATTCATCAACCAATTTTAATAATTTTTGGCAGAAAATAGCTGTGGTGTTTGAGTTATCATAAGTCTGTTTAATTTGTCATGTCCGTTTGCTATTACGTCCTTAATTGCCTGCGAAATAACGAAGGCAGAAATGACACATTTTCAAAGTCACTGGTTGTTTGAAAACATGCCATTTACTAAAGAAGATAACATTCTGATTAAAAATTTGTTTGAGTTGAAAGGCTACAATGTTAGGCATTAGTCAGAGAGTTTTTCAGAAAAAGTTAAGATGTCAGCAGCATCTACAAGTTGTTCAGTACTGGAACAAAATAAAGCTTCGACTGGGGTACTAACTTCATAGTCTGGGCCGCCAAGAACGACAGGTTGCAGTCGCTGCCGAAGCAGTTGCTTATAATTCTCCTCCATCTTGCGCCTCTTTTCTACCTCCTGGCAATAACATCAGTATAATGTAACAATCTATTGACAATGTGCATTGCCAAAACAAGATACAGAAGAAAATCAGCTTCTGCAGTAACTGTGTTTGCATAGTTTGTACTGTGGCCAAGATACAGCCAGCACGGATCAAAAATCATACGCTACTACCATACCAACGCATGCATATTACAGTATTAGCTATAGCCCCATGTATCGGTGTGTGTGTGTGTGTCTGTGTGACCATCTGTCATAAGCAGGTACTGCATCGAAATGACTGAATGGATCCAGCTTTTTGACACACAATTTTCCTTTGACATGGTGTTATATAAAAATTTGCATATTTCCAAAGATAACGGTACTTCTCTCTCTGGAACTTTGTTCAAAACTCTGAACTATGGTAGACTATGTGAACTACAGTGAACAGAGACTGGTGCAAGGTTGTCTACAAAAAAGACTGCTCTTTGCTAACTGAGCCAAACTGGGGTCACAATATTCATCTCCAGGTGTAAAAACACTTAAGTGATCACTCAGTTGACCCAAATTGTCCAAAATGCGGCAAGGCACCTCATACTCAGTACTCAAACTGGCCTCACTACCACAGCACACCACGCGCATGGCTGGAAATTTTCACTACCAATAAGCCACTTCTTTATCTCAACACTTCCAGGCAAACTGGCTGTAAGACACACTCTGTGATGGCTTGATGCATACATGAGGTGATCCAACTTCAGCAACAACAGTATCAGTGGTAGGACAGGCCAGACAAACAATTACTTCACTGGTGCATCTTGTGCACATACAGACAGATTTACATACAAATAAACGGACGATTTAATTGACGAACTGCAGGTGGAAAAACGACATCTGAGTAAATTGATCATTATCTGCCGGATTTAATGCCGGATTAAATTAACGGGAGATTAATTTGCTGTGGAAAAACCAGACCTAAGGCGACCAACATACCCGCTCAAGACGTTTCTTCCACGACTCCTCACGCTGTGACATCAGATCAATGCAGTGAGACAGTGTCGCAATAATACCAGTTGTCGTTGCCTTGAATGTGTACGCCTCACCCTTAAAGTCAATTGCATGCGCTCCATGCTGCTGCAGTATGCTCACTACAAGTTACAACACACGCAATCACATCATCACAAAGGTTATGCAACTGACCGCAAAGAAGCGGTAACAGGCAGTTGAAATTGTTTGTATCATAACATTACAACACTCTGTACAAGGAATCAACTGGCATCACAATTGTAACAGATGCGATGAATTTGATACAAAATCAGTCGGAAAAAAATGGTTCAAATCACACTGTAAATTTGCAACTAAATTAACCATCAAGTTACAAAAAATGTGGCATAAAAACAATAGTGTGCACATATAACAGTACGGATGAGGAGAACTCTAGTGTTTTCTCCATAATCTGAATGTACTAGTAGTTACCCATAAGGGCACAAAGGTGGTAACTCTGAGTGCCGACTGTATAATGGCTATGCAATGTTAGTAGCATTATTAGTGCACAAATGCAATAGTACATACTTATTGTCCACCACTAATGCTCAGTGCATCTATCACTATCGTTTGTAGTACAACATAAACTTTATGGCGTTAGACTTGCCGACGTCCTTGTTGTTGTAGCGATGACTGCTCGAGTCAAAATGTGATGACAGTGCCTGCTGGAACTCATTTGCTATTACACCATTCTTTGAATGCTGGCCGACATCGTCCAGTTCTCCATTCAAATCTTCATTGTCGACTGCAACAAAATGCCATCCGCATTGTAGCACATTCTCTGACAAACCCTAACAGCTGATCCAGTTGTATGATTAATAAGTGTAATACCGATCTGTTGTGTTAAGTCAATCGTTTGATGGTTGACTGTCATTCAAGTCGACTGAGTAACAAGTACATCGATGCATAGCAATACTTAGCCAACTAATCTTTGCATAGCTTCATCGGCTTTATAACCAGTTACATAAACAGATTATCAGTTCTGAAAAATACAAGTTTATAATCTCCATTTATTCTGATCTGTAATAAAAGTAAAAAAAAATTAATGGTGTTGTTACAGTATCCAAACCAGAAACCAAAACGTAGGACTTTTCCTGAGTCCATTTGATGTCAAAACAGATGTTTTTTCACTGTAACTTATGATTTTTGGACTTTTCTGTTGTATGCTAATCGTACAGATAAAGATGAATTTATCTAAACAAACATTTTCATCAACAACAGAAGTGACTTCACTTCAGTACCATTGTCACCATTGCAGATTTGCCATTTCAACATTTTGGCTATTCTGTGTTGAAAGTTTAGCCCATTCGGCTATTTTGTCCGCGTCGGCGCGCCGCGGGTCACATAATGCACACGCACTTTTATGCTAATTTCTGGAGACTGTTGTCAACCGAACAACAAATATAAACATTAAAGAACAGTTTAAATGTTGTTTTAAAAGGTTTCATATACTTGGTAAAAACTATTGACTATTTTGTAAATACATAATAAACAAACTTCTTTAATTTGGCCTACTTGTTAATTTGTATCATTGGTTTTTGTTTCGAACAGTACCAGTAGTGTTATTAGATGCTTGGATTGCTTGCAGTTTTTACCTATAGTTAATCTACAGATGAACCATAACAACCGAAACCAAATCTGAAACCATAGTATTACCCCAAAACCTTGGGAACGGTAACAACTCTAAAAATAAACATACACACATACTCACAGATTTTAATTAACACTACAATCAGCTGTTTTGCAATAAAACTAAAATTACATCAATCTGCTACTGAGCA
>Ga0209782_1000674_pt1 | contig 15811 bp, 10 predicted proteins | sample WorMetmaBAHAMAS1_FD_187390 | JGI IMG/M metagenome (GOLD analysis project Ga0209782, IMG submission 187390) | Marine gutless worms symbiont microbial communities from Max Planck institute for Marine Microbiology, Germany - Inanidrilus... | ecosystem: Host-associated > Annelida > Digestive system...
CAGTATGTCTTACTGACCTTACTAATAAGACAGCAGAGTGACGGGGTAGGACAGATCACCAGTAATGGTTTGTTTACACAAACTCATCGGAGACATTAAAAATGGTTCTGACAACCGAGTCATGACATGAAGTTATACTTTGAATCAGGGTCAAATTTCTTATTGTGCAATGATTGCTATCAGGCAACATATTGTAGCATTGAGAAGTGACGGCGGGTGGATGTTATACATACACTGTCGGTGATATTGACGTCACAGTTGGGCTGAGTGAGCAGCAGTTTCACTAGCTCTACGTGACCATGTTCTGACGCACACATCAATGCCGTCGAACCGTCTTCATCTTGTACGTTCACGTCTGCACCGGCCGTCAACAGCAGCTCTGCCAGGTCCAGTCGACCGTGACTCACTGCTAGCATCAGAGCCGTCTGACCAGCCTGCGACAACACAACCAGTCATCATAACACTCATTGAACACTAGTAGATGCAGCAGCAGTAAATGACACATAAACAAACTCCATTTAATGTTTATGGTTATTCAATACAAGATAAATGATGAATAGAATTCAATACAACACTAAAATACTAAAACAGAACAAAAAGTATGATGACTACAGGACTAAAAAGTGGATAGCATAACACAAACTAGAATACCTAGCGGTATAGAGTCGCGCCTCTTAACACATGGTCCAAAGTTTGACCGTGAATCCTTATATGAGCCTATTAAATTTGAAACTTTGCAAACATATCTGGTCAACAAATACTTTTTTTGGTCCGTCTTGGTCTGAACTTTCACCCTGGGTGATTTTTTTTGGGGGGTCGATTGGGCCGGCGACAAATTTTTTGTTGTCACGGATAGAAACGTGACTACTTAAGTCGCGCCTTGCAGCGTGCGAGAGGCGTGACTAAAAATAAAGAGGCAAACGAGCAACCCTAGTTACATGACTTGGTTGACATAAAATACTGTAATACACAGGACAGGACGTAATAATATGATGTGTCGATCCATTCTTCATTCATCACTGGACTTCTGACACAAGTGCCAATGCTAACTTTATGCTAGTTTATTGACACCAATACTATAACAAGTGTCCAAAGTAATTTGCCAACAAGCTGCATTGCCACAATGTAGACAGTCATATCAGAAGGTGGCCAGTCAGAACAAGCACTCATATCACTGCAAAAACAGTCTACAGACTAGGAAAATGGTTAACACACAGCCGCAGCTATGTCACAAGACAGAGAGTACATATGTGTGTGCTGTAGTCCTGCACACAGACCCACTCATGATATTCTAATGGTACAAAAGTTACCACACCTGTTATATTACTGCAGTTTTGCCGTGGCAGTTAATCGTCAGACCTCACAAGTTCATTCTGATGGCTTGTAAGAACAATATACATAGATACTGTGTGAGTGTGTGTACCTGTGATGCGTGCAGATTGACGTTGCCCGACTGAAACAGTCTAAGCACGACGTTTCTCTGCGTGTCTGTCTGAACATCGGCGAGTGACGCCAGCATGATGGCCGTGTAGCCGGCTCTGTTGCACTGGTCCACGTTCACCACGCCCGTGTCAAGCAGCAGTGAAACCACGTCAAAGTTGCCGTGTGACACGGCGTAGTGTAGTGCTGTGTTACCCTGCATCACACAGACACACATGACCTCACCCGACCTGACCTGACCCACATGTGACCTCTGTCATCTAGGTCACATCAGTGCTGATAATGTCTAAACACAACTCTAGCAACAAACAACGCATTTTAGGACTAATTCATTCATACAAAAGTCAAAAACGACAAAAAATAGTAACACTGAAAACTAAAAAATGTGCACACTGCTGTACTGAGGTGGCGTGTGTGGCATAACAGTAGAGCGTTCTTAAAAAATCGCGGGTTCAAATCTCGGCCACTCCGCTTCCAGGTAACAGCCTTGGGCAAGCTGCTCACACGCATGTGCCTATGTCACCAAGCATTATAACTTGATACTGGCCTATGGGCGGTGACGCTCTTCAACTGGGAAGGTAACCGCAAGCCTGGCAGAAAGTAATGACAGCCTACCGCCAGATGAATGGCTTAAAGTCACCTGCAGGCTGACTGCCTGTACACCGGGATCAGCTCTGGCCCAACGCTCGGTAACGAGTATGGGAAAACTTTACTTTTTACCTTGTTACTGTACTGACATCCAAATTGATGCTGGGCTTGCCAATGACTATATCTCTCAAGTTGTTTTCCTTATGGAGTGTGGACAGACAGACTCACAGACAGACAGACACAACTGATCACCATACCATGGCTACCAACTATGTCAGTAACAAGGTCAGGTCAAAGTTGAAAATAATGACAGTAGGACATGCAACATGTGGTTGTTACATCTGGAACAAGGATAACCTGTTATTTAGGAGCAAGTGACTCACTCATCAACTTTTCAGTTTCCAAAATAACAGACTGCAGTGAACAGTGACTTCAGTGAACACTATTAGCCACCAAAACACCAATGCCAATATGTTACCACATTATGCCACTCGCATGTTGAAATTTGCGACATCTGCAGATGCAGGTTCCAACTCGACCGAAATAAGCTATTTATTTAACACTATTAACTCTGGTGTTGCTAACCACATTACCGCATGAACAGTTACAGTAATCAAGTGCTAATAACAAATTCTCTTATATCAAGTCCTCACATTTTGCATGCCCTTATCCACCAGAGTCCTTTGCACACTCATTGTACTTGTCATACAGTATCAGATGCTATTTCAATTAAGTCATTTCTAACCTGTGTCCAATGTGTCACTCCTAAACATTTCTCATCATAATTCCACTGTTCAACACTCTAGCTTCACAGCATACCTCTAGACTCCTCCAGTCAACTTAATATACTCAACAAGATGACGGTTCCATATCTGACAGTACAAGAATTCAACTGATTCCATTCCATTCTACATACCTACTAATTTACTTCTATAGTTGGTAGTGGTTCTGGCATTATTCAGCTTCAGATTTATATCAAGAATCACCATTCAACTGAAGCATGTGATTATGTATGGTATACACTTGGACAACACAGGCAGCTGATGCTATGCATAAATCGTAACATTTGTGGATAAGTGTTGAAGCAAGCAGCAAGCAGCTAATAAGAGAGTGAAGTAGACAGACGTTGTTGTCAGCCATGTTGACGACGTGCTCCAGCAGACTCTGAGAGACGTCGCGTACACATGTCAACATGGTCTCCACTTGCACGACAGTCGACAACTTACTGCTTGACACAGCGAACCACTCACGCTGCACCACTGCGATACTCGCATTCTACCCACACACATCAACACACAACATGCATCATATCGACATCTGCAACCAACACTGCTCTGTCTTCTATTTATCATCAATCTGAGTCCAGTTAGTTAACCAGGCTCTACCTACATCAGCAGCATTCGTAAACCAAACGGTGCATTTTTCGTGGCTGCTTACAATGTCACCAATGCTGTAGTTCATGAACTAGAATACCTAGCGGTATGTGGTCGCGCCTCTATGGGTGTGCCAGTCGGTGAGCTGCAATAGGCCTATGGCTGTTAAGTGGCACGCGCACATTTTCAAATGGCACAGTGCTGGATGGTGCCCACGTGCACCCACGGTGGACTGTGATTGGTCGGCGATTGGGCATCGGACATCAAAAAAAATTATATTGTCATGGACAGAAACGTGACTAGTTTAGTCGCGTCTCGCAGCGTGTGAGAGGAGTGACTAAAAAGCACCTAATGGAGGTGGAACCTATTAACCAATCACTACCTTGTTGATGATAAAAACAGAGCTCGGAATCCAATTCCATCAACATCTTCTACAACTGACTATAAAGAGCAGTGATGCAATAAAAAGTTTGTATGTTTTCATCGTTCTCTTCTCATGCACAAGCGACATGGACTTGATTCACGCTACAGAACACTCGGACAATTCTCAGCATCCACGCAGCATGTCAACATGAAAAGCAAAGCCTCCCCAAGGACAATGAGGAAGCATGAAATTTGACCAATACTGTGTGAGTGTGCAATACATAATACACTTATTAATATGTTTATGTTACATTTAGGTCATGTAATGTGCTATTTATAATCTAGGAATGACATCACTTGGATTGCTGCTTCCAACTGGCTGTGATTTACTGATCAGAGGCCCGATTTTCAAACGTTCCTAAGATCTTCCTAAGACTGTCGTATCTTTATTGTAAAATTATCGTAACTTAGGGACTTAGGAAATCCTAAGATTATCCCAAAATTGTCGTAAACTAATTTTCAAAAAAAAATCTTAGCACATCGCAGATTTCTTGCAACTTTCTCGTAATATTATCCTAATTAAAAATAGCAGCCAATCACAAGAGGTGACGGTCTTGCTGTCAGTCTCAGTTGCTTACTTACTTCACGACGAGCGTTCATCATGACGTAATTGTCCATGGTATTTTGACCGTAAATAACAAATAAAACAAAGAAAGTTTACTAAGCGACGATTATTGTTGGTAACTGTAAGTTTTATCGTGACTTTACTGTAACTTTCTCATTGTTTGGTCCTACCATTAACTTACGACTGCAAGAATGTTATCGTAAAGTGATGACGTAATTTCTTCTAGTTCTACGATATGATTTTTCGAAAATTAGCATGATCACAACTTTCTCCTAGGATGTTCGTAACTTTGGTTATTGTCGTAATTTTATACTAAGATCATCTCAGGATCTTTTGAAAATTTGGCCCCTGTGCTATAACCGGCTGCATGCTATCATTCAATCCATCAATCATTCAATTGAAAGTCATCTTGCTTGCAGTCTCACAGTGCTCATTTTTTGCATGTTCACTGCATTTCAAAAACAAAAACCAAATTAACGGTTCCCCACCCGAGACTTCCCAAATAGTTTCACAAAAATTAATCCACAACTGTCTGAGTAATTCTAGTGACAGAAGTGTATTGACAAAGTACAAACTCAAACAAACTGGCAACGCCCACGTTGGATAGGTAATTATTAACACCCAGGGTGGATGAGGCAGACAGAGAGAAGAAGAGGGAATAAGAGAGCAAGAGAAAGGTCAGGTATATTACCAGGTCTTTAGCAGACACCTGCGTCGAGTCATCGAGCCACTGAGCATACGTGGCACATGCTGTCGACATTTCCTCATTCATTGCATACCTAGTGTCCAACAAATCACCACCACCATTAAAAGCATCAACATCCAACATCAGCATCATCATTAGAGAATGACAGAAGAAGTTTTACTGTTGTGTTACAGCAATATGAAACACACAAGCTTCACTGGCATTAAGAAATGGAAATTTTCATTGTAGCAGAGTTCTACTGACAGCAACTGGTACATTCAGATTAGGCAGATGATTCTACAGTTCTCTCAGTGCTGTTACCTATACTGTCTTCACACAGCAAGTTACCTGTGGTCTACCATTTCCAGTGACCTCCAATGACCTTCGACATCATTCAACTCACTGCAACTTCAAGTACAACTGTTCAGTATTTGACTGCAGCTGCTGGTGCATGACTGATCAGCTTGTGCTAGCTAAGTTTCTTGTTTGAATGTTGTGCCACAGATTTGAACTAAAAAGCAGAACCATCCACTATACTTGTTAAGGACCACTGCAAGTGCTCAATTTCAATCTGACGTCAGCTGTTAGCCAGATGGTATGAGCAGATGGATGCAGTCACACGGCTTAGAATCAGAATGCTGCACCGTTACTATGTCCACAGGTTGCATAGACATCACTGTAAAAGTATGGCAGGATGCCACTGGCCATAACAGCTTGCAGCAAAGTGGTCAGTAACTGTTTTATTTAACTGATTTTCTCTTAAATATAAATCTCAATCTCTTAACAAAATATTTCTGTAAGCTGCACAGGCCTAAAAATGTCCATCGATGAATTACACTAACGTAAAAGAAGGGTAATTGTGGCTGAAAGTGCGAACAAAATGACACAATTACTAAACAGATGCTGTCTGTAATAAACAAAGTGCAATAAACATATGCAAACTGCTGATACATCAAGGACACAGTGATGACATACGGCTGTTGACAACGCTCATCGTACATGACGGCTCCAGCAGCTGATGATGACGATGATGATGATGAAGACTTCATCATCTGTTCATCATCTTGACACGAGTACGTCACTGAACCCTGACGACCATCGTACGTGCCTTCCTCAAAGCTCATCGACGAGCGTTGACTGTCACAGTCGGACACTGCACCACCGCCATCTCCACCTCCCTCACTGCTCACAGACACGCGGGCACACTTCAATCAATCAATCTATCAATGCACAGCCATACATAATGACCAGTCCTTCTTATATACCCTGGCCCGGTGATGTAATGGTTAAGGCATTGTGCTTACAACTCAAGAGGTTGCAAGTGCGACTTCCGGCCATTCCACTGTTAGCAAAAGTTATACACACACGTGCCTCTGTTACCAAGCAGTATAATTTGGTACCAGTCACAGAGTAGTGGTGTCCTGCAGTTGAAAAAGTAACCATTGTCTGACGTCACAGTGGCCATACGTCACAGATTTAAGTGGTTTATCCACTTACGGGTCAAGGCCTAAAAATAGGGAGAGAAGCATCTAGCGCCCTATCTACACCGCAAATGGGGTATGGTGTTCTTTACCTTTATACACCGGCAGTTTGACAGTACTCAAAACAACGGACTGAGAAAAGGTGTCCATCTCTACAAGCAACTTTCATCTTTCTCCGAATGTAATACACCATGCCATACATTCACTTGTGTTCAACTGGTTTTTATGTTTCTGTGTAAACTTTCCCACAATGCAGATAACTGCAGAGGTACATTACTTGCTATATGACCAACTAGCAGCGTCAAATTATTACATACAACTCAAAGCATTGATCCTAACCAGCGAAAATCAACCACTGGACTCATTTTCCCAGTAATTTACTTTGTGAGGGAAATTTCATTGCTTCTTTTACTACAGCTCTATACAGCCAGAATCCATCAATGGTAAGTTTACTAATAAGTGAATAGTTAATTCAATCGACAGGGCTGCAAGAAAATCAGGGTATCACGATCACTGTGAATAACATGATTTCGCGCATGTGCCATGATTATTGGCCACTGCCACGATTTTGTGACAGTCATGCTTACTGGTGGAATACGTAAAAAAATCAGCATCGTGGACATGTGTAAAATGTCACAGCCATGTTATTTTTCACCAGATCAGAGCCAGTTTGCTACCTCACATGACTTTCATCCAAGTTGTTTCGTCATCTGAGCGGTCTTACAAACTTTTCTTATTTTCATGGCATTTTTTGATCTTGTATGGATGGAAAGGCATGGCATCACTGGGTTTACTGCATTGCATTTACGGTACAGCCAAATTGACTTTGAAGACCACAAATAATAACTATGAGTACTGAACACCGTGACCTATCGTGATTTTCCCAATTTTCAGGAAAGTCTAACGTAAATTTTTACCGTGACTTTCTTGCAGCGCTATCAATATATAATCCAGTGTAGATGATTGACGATATACTACTTTTTATGCGTGTCCCTGGTGATGTACTATGATATCCGAGTATCACCTTATTACCTAATCCTAAAACATTTGTACAATAACAAAAACTCACCTCTGTTTGACAAATAAAGGCATACCAAGTTCACCACAACTGTGAGAGAAGGAACTCACCTTCTTTGTTCAACGCCATCAATGAAAGTGATCTTGCGTCTTGTGACCGCTGGCGACGATGAATCTTTCTCTGACGAAGATGAAGATTTCATGATGGACCTCAGAGAGCCTTCGGATGTCACCTCGGGTCCAGTACGATGACGTTCGATCCTCGTCTCAGTGACGTACACTTGACGACCACCACCGGCATCACTGCTGGTCCGTGTCTGAGTCATGCTGCTGTGAGTGGCTGCTGAACCGGCACCACCCCGCCACACCACGCTGCCTGTATCCATTGAGCCATCTCCGTCAGACGAGTCCAGGCCACGTCCCATCATCATGCCTCGAAACTGCTCATCCAATTGTAGACCAGCATGGTGCGCCAACGCCTCGTCACTACGACAGATGAACGACTCGCGACTCGATGATGACGACGCCGCTGTTTGCGAGACGGCCGGCTCAGAGACGGTACGACCTGACATCATCAGCTGCCCACTGACGTCACTGGCACCGCTGACACTGGTTGATGACGTGCCGCTGCTCAGTGCTGTCGACTGATACGGCTCACCACCAGCGACAATCAGTGGCGGTTCGTCCACGTCACCAAACAGCATCGAGTCGCGCTTCTTCTGGCGAGCCAAATCGCTCGACGTCGTCTCAGAACCACTGAGCTTGGATTGCTCAGCACCACCGCCACCAGCACCACCAGAACCACTGACAGTACCACGACCAGTAGTACCAGCAACATCAACAACACCACGACCAGTGCTAGCACCACCAGCACTACCAGGACGACGTACAGCAGCTGACGACACTGACACAGATGTCTTCTTGACCTCACTCATCTTGGATGTCTCAATGCCACCAGTACCACCAACATGACCCGTACTGCCAGCACTACCAGAAGGAGAGGCTGATGATAATGTTGACGGCATTTTCTTGACTTCACTGGTCGCTGTCACCGTTCTCGTCTTGTCATCTCGCGGTGACGGTTCCATGTCGGTCGATGGCCCGGCAGGGAGTCCAGTGAGTCGTGCATCGGTATTGGTAGCAGCCGGGTACTTGACGGCTGGGTCTGTGTTGCTGGCACGGTCGACTCGGATGCCCTGTGTGCGAGTGTTGGTCGCCGAGTCGACGCGGTAGACAAAGTCAGCTCCGACGGCTCGGTGGAAGACCGACGGACGACAGTCGATGGCCACGGAGCGCAACTGTCTGATGGGCAGCACGTCGACGTCCACCGTGTCGTCACTGACTGCCACGCTCACTCGGTTGTCGGGCGCCGTGCTCACCGACTGGTCCACCGTCGCGAACCGACACTGCACGGCGACACTGCGCAGGTTCTTCTTGAGCATCATGTCGAGCACTTCGCGCAGCTGCTCGTTGCTGAAGCGCAGGTGACGTGACTGGAACGCCGCCATGTTGAGCTGCTGCAGTGCCATGTTGGTGATGTGTGTGGAGCTGTCTGACCGGCCGGCCGCCATTAACTCGTACTCATCAAGCACGCCGATCTCACCGACACCCACCGCTATGTTGCGCGTCATTGGTGCCGCGTCGTCATGGTGATACATGACGCCGACCTCACGCATTGCCGCCTTGCACAGAATGCCGACATTGCGCGTGGTCGGCTTGGTGGCCGTCATGCCGCTGGCAGGGTCGATGTACACTGTGTGCAGCTCCTTCTCGTGCACCTAACAATGTCAGCATGTGTACGCAAGCATTAACGTCATTCACTTACTAAGAAAGTGATCAGTGTGTGCCCACATCATGGCAGCAAAACAGCTGGCAGAGATGTGGATCATTGTGGAAGAAAGAAATTACGTCACACTGATCGCTTTCTTAGTAAGTTAATGACCTTGTTTTGATGCGCAATAAACTGCTCAAACCAAAATACTTTTGCCTTCAGACAAATGCATGCAAATAAATTTTCCAATAAAATTTTTCAAATTTCCCACTTCACACAGTTTGCCATGTTTTGGCACAACATGCAGATCATATCGTGACCATAAATATGATAGACTAAGTGTGACATCACTGCACCCAATGTATTGTTACAAAAGTTAAAACACGCTTGATCTCACAGTTGTATGATTCAAAATCACACAACAAATACAAGTACAGAATACGCACTCAAACATGGAACAAGTTAGTGATACAACAATGCGACTACAAGTGTGTGTAAATTAAACTAACTACAAATTCAGAATATCGTAAGAGACGGGTAGGACAATATATTTCAACATGAAGGCTTGGCCGTGGGTTACTAAACATGTGAAGTAGGCTGATGTCTGTCTGACCTGCAGGCTCGAGTCGGTCTCGGACACATCGAACACTTTGCTATCGCCAACACCGATGCTGCGTGTCTGCTTTGGTTTGGCGGCGGCTGCTCCAACGACAGCGTCACGTGACGCTGCTCCACTCAGGAACACAGTCTTGATCTCCTTCTCTTTGAGCTCGGTGTTCTGTTCAGTGCTCACCTCGCGCTCGTGTATACGCACCGGCCCACCACCAGCCACCGTCTCACTCTCCCACACGTTACCATCACCCACACCGACGTCACACAACTTGCGGCCGAGGTTCACCTTCCGTAGCACCTGGATGTTGGCTGCAAAGTCACCGTTCTGTACCGGCTCGTCCACTCGAAAGTCTCCCACTCCGATAGATGTGGTCATTGGCGTCTGTCGTAACTTCATCCGCAACTCCTGTATCCTCATCTCTTCCTTGCGTGCCTTCACATACACAGACAACAAACCTGACACATCAAACAAGCTACAATCACGAAACAATCTAGAAGAAAACTAGAAGAAAGTGGTTAAATCGACATGCAAACCCATGCCAACATAACCCAAACTCTGACCTTTTGATCTCAGGATCAATGCCTTCGGGTCTACTGTTAACTCTATCTCTATCAACTTGTGTGTCAATAGCTCAGAAACTTTCCCTCACATACATTCACAGATGCAACTTAATACCCTGCCCATGCCACAGCTAATGGCAGTATAACAAAATAAATAGGGAACTAGCAGTAAGTCCATGACCTATGTGCATTACGAGTCACAGTTATAGTTACTATAGTTCCAGTAACCAGAACACTGCACGGTATCACACATACCTTCACCACACATGTATCACACTGCAAGTGCTACATGAAGTAACCCTAACCTCAACTTTCCTACATTCAATCAACCCTTCTCTGATTCACAGTATACACATTCCCCAAATCTCATGAAAATTCATCCGTAACTTTCTGAGTTTTCCCGCTCACAAATAAGACAGACAAACAGTCAAATGGCATCAGAGCTGTACCCAGCACCTGCTGCCACCAGCAATGGATTTAGTGAGATGAAGTGGCAAATACTCAATGTTACATCTGGTACAGTTCACCTACACAGCTGCTCTTCACTGTACAAAACGTAACACCCAGTCTGCAGAGTAGTGCAAAAATGGGACAAAAAACACTGGAAGTCAAACAAGTGCCACTGTACTTGTACCCATAACTTAATAAAATTGGTGACTGATTTTCAAAATCATCTGAGCTACAGACTGTGATGCTCACTATCTTGTGCACTGTTCTGACTCACAGTCACAAACTGACCAAACTTTGATATGTCATCCAGCATGAATTTAGTAGAGTGTCAACAACAGAACTGCAGTGGACTAGTCATGTGTTGACTGACCTCGAGCTGTCGCAGAGCCAGGTTCTCATCCTCGAGCTGTTTCATTCGCTGCACACTGGCGGCCATCTGTTCACGAATAGTCTGTAGCGTGGCCGAGCTGATGAGCGTCATGTCGGCCGGGATGCCTGGATGTCCCGGGTTCACCACTCCGTCGACGAGGAACGTCTCCACCTCGTCCGTAAGTCCGCCGCTCGTCACGACCGCCTGTGACGTCGTGTGCGACTGCGACTGAGCCATCATCTGCTGCTGCGTCTGCGTCATTGACATCTCACTGACGCCATTCTGTGTCCACGCTCCTCCTGCTCCTCCTCCTCCTCCTCGTCTCACGGCGCCAGTCACTGGCAGCACGTCGACGGCTGTCTGGAGGTACGGAGCGGGTGATGTCGGACCACTGTGGACCGACACCGAGCTGGACTGTGAGTCGTAGTCACGTGGCACGCTCACAGCCGCCTCTGACCTGTACAGCGGTCGCGTGTCCAACATCTCGTCGCCTCGTTCCACCACTGACTGGACGTAGCCGCCGGCCGACTGTTTGTACAGTGAACCCGTTCCATACCCATCCACGTCATCCACCGTGCGTCGCATACCACCGGACACCTGCTGCTGCTGCTGCTGCTGACGTAGAAACATCTCCATCGACTTGCGCAGCCTGCTGTCCTGTATCTGGCGCAGGTCGAGGTCAGAGCCACGTCCCTGCAGTGACTCAAGGTAGCGCAGGAAGTCGATGTCGATGTGGTAGCCGTAAGGACAGCAGGCACAGCGGTTGTCGACGAACTTCATGTGAGCGGTGCTCGGCAAGTCCGGCTCCATCAACTCCTCATCCAGCACATCGTCTACACACACGTGTCAAACTTACCCATCAACAGTGAGTGAGTGAGTAGTTTCTTAACGGCACATCAACATCCGTAGTGGCATAAGTAAACAAAAATCTCAGCAGATGCAGAGATAGTGCGATATGCGAGCTGCTACATGCACAGATTATTGCTGCCAAAGTGCAAAACTCCACATTTTCCATACCCCACTGATCTCGATTAGTACAATTTGGGATTATTGAATATTATGATCAGGGTCGGCTTCGGCGAGCTGATAGCCAAGGCACCAATCTATCCTGTCATGTGCCCATTTCCACTTTTTGTTCCACTATGTGATCACAATCTACCAACATTGCAGACAGACGACAGACGTCATGTTTGTACCATAAGTGTGAATGTTGCGTGAAAACTTGAAAGTCCACTCGTTCTACAGAATAATATGGTATCCAGGTATGACTGTAGAAACAGATATGATTTCAGTTTCTCCAAAATACTGTCAGACTGAGCGTGTTCAGGTAGACCGCTGAAGAGTCGAAATCCAGCAGTAGAGAATGAGTGGTCGCCAACAGTGATAAGTCGTGAAGGTCGGACGACAACAAGTCAGGAAGTGAATGATCAAAGTCGACTTCTCAACGGCACATCAGCGACATAGCACGGCACGTCAGACAAATACCGAGGTGCAGTGCCGTGGAGCTCAGTGGACAATATATAACTTCACTTTCAGGATTAGTCTTTCGCTGAGTCTTGCTGAGACCAAACTTCGGATAAAGACCAAACTTAATCCAAAAAGTAAAGTCACTCAATCACTGCCAGTTTAAACTTGACATGCTCGGGTGGTCAAAGTTAGTGAAATCTGACAAGAGCGTCAGTGATTGTGGTCCGAGCTGAGGCGTTGAGAACGGACTGGATGGAGACAGTTGAGTCCAGAACCTGCCTTGTCAATACCGTTTAGTGAGGTGACTAGACTTGAACTGCTGACATCACGGCAGCGTGGTGGCAACCAGGCGCTGCTATAGATGATCAGCATACACTGCTAGTGGAGATACGAACGTGTACATAGCCTGCAGTTGATGGACTGCGCCTGTCAGTGAAACGTCATCTGTCGAGGCTCCAGGACAAATGGCAGGCTACACGCAACGGTTTATCTCACTGCTTGTCTGTCTGTGTGCAGCTAGCTGAACACAGACACACACACACAGAGAAACAGACAGACATACGATATCAGTCTGGATAGGCAGCTGGGCTGTGGATGAGGTGGACGCCTGCAGTGCAGCAGACCATTTACCACCTGTTAGACGCTGTCAATCAAACCACTATACGCACACCTTGACAAACTCAATGCCGCCATCATCATCATCATCATCATCATCAGCAGCAGCAGCAGCAACAACAGGTGTGACGAGACTGCGACAGAGATGTGTCCACGACGCACACACTATCTTACTGGACAAATGTCCACGTGTCCAGTGTATAGGCATACGCTGTCACTCACCAGTACCGCAGGCAATAACGCCATGTCTGCTCAAAGAAGACTCAACTGAAGTGTCGTCTCTATACTCTCAGCAGTGTTTCGGTCAACTACGATTGAACAAATGACGTCTCCACCAGCATCGTAAATAACTCACAAGTGTGTAATAAAGAACGCTGTTCAATGTTCATTCACCAACACCATCAAACGTGCTCAGCTGTATCTCTGCATGCGTCATTCAATACTTACTGTGTAAAGGTCTTTTTACAGCAAATCTGTTCTGCGCCTAGGAGGCTACAAGTTATATACACTGACTGCACTTCACTCCACTCAATCAATACAGGTGCCCTGCAGCAACATGCTCAGCAGCACGCGTGTAAGCAGAAACCAGACACAGCAAATGCATCAGCAAATAACAGTGTTGCAGTTCTGTCTCTTGAAAACAGATTACCATTTTCAGTAAATAAAAAACTAATCTCTCACACTATGGGTTGCACATATTACATTAACTAGAGCTGAGCTCTAGCTTGCGGCTCGCAGCATGTAGCTGTTGTGATCGCCACGTGCGTGTATGGAGCTGGAAAGAGAAGCAGCTGCAGCAAGCTTGGTACACTTTAGTCTGCTATCAATATGACGCCTGTAGCCTGAGCAGGGACGCTTCAGTCTGTCATGGGCCTAACATCTAGCTAGCGCGTGTTGGGTCTGGCAAAGTGCACAGCAGCCATAGCAGTTAACTGCCTCCAGCATTATTATTGTATTCTTAAGCACACCGATATCTTCGTTGATGCATACATCAAACACGTTTTCAACATTACAAAGAAAGTTTCCCATAACAGTGTACTCTGCTGAGCTGACAATTACGTGGTTTGGTTCAGACAATGTCAAAGCATGTTCTTACACTAAGACCGCACATTCCAGAGTCAGCTTGTTAATAAACGACACAAACTCCCAGCCGTTTGGTCGTAGAGTTGGTGTGAGTCTACGATCATCTACGATTCTGCATTCATCAAATGATCTAGAACTTGGTGTACTCTTGGTGTATTCACCCAATGACTACGGTCTTGATAAGAGCATCATGTAGCGTCGTCTGTGTGTCTGTGTTGGTCACACAGAAAAAGGCTGAACTGATCAATATGCCATTTACGGGAGAATGGGGTTATAAGATTAAACCATGTATTACACGGTTGCCATCTGGCGAATACAACTAAACGATGTGTTCTCGGCGGTGACACAAGATGTCGCTACTATTGCTGCAGCAACTTGATTGTTGATTATTACAATGATTGCCAAGTCCAGGTGTAGAGCACTAGATGCTTGCTACATTTAGAGCACTAATTGCTAATTGCAAGGCACACAGCAGAGGTCAACAGGTCACAGTGCTGGCCTGCAACACAGCCAACTGTTACTCCACTCACTAACCACACTCCCAGCTGCCCCCTCTCCCTATCTCTCTGTTGTAGTGTCCAGCGGCGGCGGGCAGGTATCAACGTCAGAAGGCACGCATACACAGACATCACTGACTGGCTGGCTGAATAGCGGGCACCTGCCATTCAGTCACGCAACACACAAGCTGACGCGCTGGTAGCCTCATAGCAATCAGGCAACTAACTGTAACTGCACTCGTGACGTCAAGGAGTCGCAGCCGCAGATAGCAGTGACTGATCAACGCTGTCATGATGTTTGACTGCCTAGTGAGTGAGTGAGCCATGCACCACTGACTCGGCCAATTACAGACAGAATTACAAGCAGTATCGCAGTCAGCGTCAATGACACCAGCAATCCAGCACGCTGCTTGCTACCTCAGCACTCACGCTCACTACGTGCTGTTTATGTCTAGTACAACCAGAGACACACCGAGACAAGTCACCACTGATACATGGTCCATCGCAGTCTCTCACAGTCTCACAGTCGCGGTTACAGTTCAGTCCTGCCAGTCCTTGGATTTCATACATGGGTCAACCCAGACTTCTGCCTATGAACCCTAAACCCGCCCATGTTTCACTCTGACCGTTGACTAGTCTGACCTTCGGACGTCTTGGTGACGTCACACATGGACGATAAATGACGTCACCGGGCGCAGTGACGTCACTGAGAGAACTAGAAACGCGTGGCAGAGTCTAGCCTGTAGCCCGGCCGGCATAGCAGTGTCGCTCCCAGTTTGCCGGGCGGGCAGTGGCGGCAAGACGACCAAGCGG
>Ga0209782_1000675_pt1 | contig 15783 bp, 4 predicted proteins | sample WorMetmaBAHAMAS1_FD_187390 | JGI IMG/M metagenome (GOLD analysis project Ga0209782, IMG submission 187390) | Marine gutless worms symbiont microbial communities from Max Planck institute for Marine Microbiology, Germany - Inanidrilus... | ecosystem: Host-associated > Annelida > Digestive system >...
GCATTCAACAACGGATTGGCCGATCATAAATCCGCTTTCAAGAGGTTCAATGGCAATAATCAGGTAAACTTCTGTCCAATAATCTCGGAGTGTACGCTGTTAAAACGCGCAATTTTTGCTGCGATTCGCCCGCAATTTGACGACGATCTTCATTCGTCACGTTGGCGTTTCCAAACGGATTGGAAGATCGCAATTTTGATTTCAGTGGAGTATTGGACAATCATTTCTGCACACCTTGTAGAAATTTAATGAGATTCGGTTTAGCGACCCCAGAGTTTAAGACATAAGAAGTTGTAGCCTACAGTCGGCGTCGAAAAATTTTCTGGGGTGAGTTCAGTAGGGGGCTGGACTGCTAGGCAAGACGGCGATCAGTAAGTATAAGTGTGTGTCATTAGTATTCGCTAGGGAGCGACTCTACGGGCCGAGCGTGCTATACGCTAGGCTTTGCCATGCATTTTTTTCTAGTTTAGTGATAAAATATCACAAAGTATTCAGCCAGTCCACCAGCTGCAGCAACACATGATTGAACTGTGATATTTGTTGTGAAATGATACGACGAATTGCATCATCCGGACGCTTTGGGCAAATCATTCCATTCGTCGAAAGTAAGTAAACACAGTCAGCAAACATGCGTCACCGCTACGGAAACTCACATGCTACCCGGCAGAAGTGACATTCCCCAGCAAATTAAGGTGCTGGTACTCGATTTAGCCACCTTATAGTAGATTCAAGGCTGAGTTGACCTAGAAAATAGTCTATCAGCTCAGTTGGTAAGATTTGGCGTTTATGTATCTCTAATAGCGTTTCAACATCGCACCCCATACATGATAAACCATTTGCATATCAATCTGTTGCATTTGCTCTTATTTTTACGTCATAATTGAAATGTACTTCTAAGATCAAATAATTGCAATGTTTTAATCAAACCAAATATGGTGACGAAAATTGCTGCATATATGGCCTGAATCCTCAGCTGTAAAAATCATAAATTTATTGGAAAAAATCTGCTTTAAGTAAGGAGATGATAAGTTTTTCTTAATGTGTTGTATTTTATTGGCGCACCCTGCAGTTGCAGAAGTAATTAATAAGTGACTCAGAGCGTCGTGCGGTTTCTCTGTAGCAGGTGCCGCTGTTGCCACTAAAATAGGATTACTTAACTTTAAAAATTTACATTAATTGACTGCAATTTCTTTCTCTCATTAAGCGACGACACTGGCGTTATTAGATACCTCGATCTCAGTGATAAATTGCTTTCGTTAATTATAGTCACAAATAACTTTTTGCTGCATATGTGAAATAAATAACTCCCGTGTAGGCCTATGCCAAAATTATAATAACATAATAAATAGTGGAAATTAGTTATACATTAGTTAGATTGTATTTAATCAGGAAATTTAATTAGCACCACCATATGATCTAATTCCAAATCTGGAGCGGCGAAGCCTTCGGCCTGTGCACTCTGATGTAGTCGACTTCTCTTCTTCCTTTTCCCCTAAATTTTCCCCTCAATATTGGCACTATGTATTATATAACTTAACTCTGTAACGAAAATTACGTTTTGCAACTAGCCCCAATCCTAAATTAGGCTGCAAAAGTACACCTTACTCTATGCCCTAGATGGAGTCGGATTGACCCCTTCATATCTATGCTAACTGCAGAAAAATTTGGTACCACCGAGAGAATTCATGACCAGTCAAAATCAATGGGTGATCTGCGGATGCAATCTTTCTCGTACATTCGCCCATTAAATGAGCGGGGGAAACGTTATTTCTGACCACGTGATTCCTGTATCACCTGACCAAAAAGTCATTCTATGCCAACTAGAAATGCGTGGCAAAGCCTAGCGTATAGCCCGCTCGGCGCCACAGTATCGCCGCCTAGCAAGTAGTAGCGAACCAAAACCGTGCTACCATCTGGCGAACGTGCAAAGAATGCACGTAGCATCAGTTTGCCTTCATGACGGCAATATTATTTGGTTGCCATGGCAACTTCCCTTGACAAATTGGAAAATAAGGTCCAGATCCATCATCGGCACATAAAGTGCTTTCATATGGTGAAAAGATTGCGAAAATCAGTCCAGTAAATCCGGAGATATTCGACAAAATACGCCGAACCACGACGGGAACAATAGTAACACAATTTCCATTAGAATGTTCTTTGCTGAAACTACTGGACCGATCTTCAACAAAATTTTACACAATATAAAGGCATTAGTGGTGCTATTTAAACATGCATATACACGGCGTTATCCCATTCCGTTTCTGAATGCCAGAGAGACGAGTGAAGGTGGTCGATTTTGACGTTGCCAAAATTCTCCAAAATAAATCGGTTACCATAGCAACGTCCCTTGGGCTACCACAAAACTTATGTCAGTTTCGTAATCCCCATACATGTGACTACTTATGCTGAAAGAATGACGAAGATCGGTCTAGTATTTGCCGGCGAATGGACAACGATCGTCAAATTAAAGCCGAGTTGCAGCGTAATTTCCATCTATTAAATGTTCTCTACCGAAACGACTGGACTGATCTTCATCAAAATTTTACACGATATAAGCTTAGTGGCATTAGTGGCGCTATTTAATCATTCATATACATGGCGTTATCCCATTCCGTTTCTGAATGCCAGAGCGATAAGTGCAAGGGATGGTAGGTAATTTTACCACAAAGTTGGTTGCCATGGCAACGTCCCTTAAGATATCGGAAAAAGAAGGTCGGATCTGCAATTTAATACCTACTATATGGTGCAAAGATTGTGAAAATCGGTCCAGCGGATCCTGAGATACTTCAGCTCCCAGCGAACAAGTCCGCTACGACATAAAATTGGTTGCCATGGCAACCTCCCTTGAGAAATCAGAAAAAGTGGCCTGATCAAGAAAATTCACGCAAATACCTTCAATTTGGTGAAAAGATCGTGAAAATCGGTCCAGTAGATACTGAGATAGCTTTGCTCCGAGTAAAAAAAGAAGAAGAAATTAACGCAAGCAAAATATATAGCACGGTCGGCAGGTTTGCCGATCGGGCTAATAAACGCCCCAAACTTTTGGTAGTTTGGGGCTTTTAAAGGTGTGTCTGTGGGTTAAGTCCATTCTGGTGAAGATAGGTTATTTTAGTATGTTTTTGCTGCGCTGTTTTCGGTGACTGGTGAGGTTTGCGATAGGCTTTCAAAGTTCGGACGTGGAAAGTGGGAAGGCCAAAAGAGCGGTTTCACGCGCAGGTTTCATTGGTCCGTCGCTAGTCGAGAAGAATTTAACACGTGATTACACTCAGAAGTTTAAATGTACACTGTTGCTATTTACCAGCATTGATTTCACCATTGCTATATATCAGAGTGACTTACACTAGTGCTGGAACACGGCTCGAATTGGCCTTATAAGAAGAACAACAACGACATCGCTGCTGGATTACTGGATTTTTAGGCGGACCTTCAGTTTAATATTCAATATTCGATGTTTGTTTATGTGCCGTTTTATTTAATTTTAATTTTTTAGTCATGAGTACAGGTGAGATACGTTGCGTTTTCTGTGTTTTATTACATTCCATCTCGTGGTAATTCTGTGTATCATTGCGAAACTCCTGTCACCTGGAATTTAGCCGCTTCTCTGAACGCGGTGTTGACGGCAAATGGTAAAATCCGGGCCTGCGGGGATGCGGGCCTGCAGTTTACGGTTTAGGGTTAGGGATAAGGTTAGGGTTAGTATTAGGAATAGGGTTGGTGTTAGGGTTGGCGATGGTGTTAAAATTAGCACATTTTACTTTTTTTCACTCTAGTAGCCCGCAGGTCCGCATTTTACCCATAACCGGTGTTGACGGACCAGTTGTTGACATCTGACTAATGTAAAGCCACTGGTATAATGCCGATGTGCAGATACTTTGGGTGCAGTTGATAGATCTGTACCTTATTTTTCGATTTGTTAAGGGACGTTGCCATGACAACCAAATAATATTGGGAGAAACGAGAATGTAATGAAGGTGGACTGATACCACCTGCATTCTTTGCACTAGCGTTTGTAAACAAAATGGAATATCACTATCTGTATGTGCGCATTAACAGCAGCAATGATCAGGCTACATGTGATATAAATTTGGTGGGCTTCTGACCAGTACCTCCAGAGTTCAGCTGTGTAGAACAAACATCGATCAGCGATCGGGTAAGTATATCTACGTATGACTGTTGGTTGCAGAGTCATTGGTTCGGACGGATTCTGTTGGTGGTGGAGACACAGCAGCAGCGGGGGCGGGCGAGTTGGACGTGAGTGTTCTACGTGACGAGGCAAACTTCATCCAGAACGTGTCTCAGTTCTACAACCTGGAGGACCTCAGCGACATTATCCTCGTCGTTGGCCCGGACCGCTACTTCTCGCACAAGTTCGTCCTTGCCAAGTCGAGCGATGTCTTCCGCACAATGCTGTACGAGAAGAACTGGACACAGAGTTCAAAGGAAGAGATTGTGTTGGAGGAGACGCCCAACTGCCAGGCAGTCTTCGACAAGTTTCTGCGCTACCTATACACGGCCGAGGTGTCCATCACTGCATCTACAGCAATCGGCATACTCTGCCTGGCTGACAAGTACAATGTGACGTCACTGAAGGATTTGTGCACCAAATACATGACCATCAACAGCCGTAGTCCATTGGTCCAGAATGCTCTGAAGTGGTACTCATGGGCAAAGCTGCTCCACCTTGAGCCGCTCCTGAGCCAGTGCGTCCGGACGATCGCGTGGAATTTTGCTGAGATTATAGCATCCACGGAGTGGTCTGGAATGGACCTTGAGTTCGTTGTTGACTTCCTTCATAGCTCAGAGCTGATTGTCGGTAATGAGTTTGCTGTCTGGGACGCGGTCCGGCTGTGGCTGACGCATGACTGTCGCATCCACCAGCTCCGCGAGCATGCTCACCGCCTCCTGCCACTTGTCCGCTTTCCACAGATGCACGTGCCGCAGCTTCACCAGCTCGAGAAGACCGAGCTGGCTGACAATCCCGACTGTCAAGACCTTCTCCACGAACTGCTGTCACGTGCCTACCGCTTCCGGGCTCTGTGTCCAGTGCAGTCTCAGCTGGCCGTCTCCTTCAGTGAGCCGTTTTATCACCCACGCGACTACGTCGACCTGATCGTTGACAGCGTCCGTATCCAGAGCACGTTGCGGTTCGGCATCCAGGTCATCTGACGTAGATTTTTGAGTGAAAATCATTATTAAACATCTTTTTTATAGTCAAGTCAGAACATTGAATTACAAACCTGGAGTATTTTGAAGCTCTGTAAAGTAGTTAACTGATTAGAAAATCATGGTAACTGATGCAGGGTTACTACATTCAGCGAAACTGCATGACAGTGAATTGATTTACACGAAATGAAAGTGTACTTATTTCAGCATCACAGAAGCTGATTGTAAATTTGTGTTTAGCATGATATATTTATAGTGATTCTAAATACTTACTGGTATAATTTTTCAGCAAATTTTTTTTTAAAGATTTAAGAATAAATGACATTAAAAATTTGTTTCTATCTAAAAACATAAAAGCATTTTGACAACAGCAGGTGAATATTATATCTTTAATAACTGGGCTGTAGTTATGGTTGACAGGCTCCACCTTTATTGCCATATTTGATTGCATGAGTGCATGACATCACAGTTGTCAGCCAAATGTGGCAAATGAAGGCAGAGCCAGAGTAATAGGTCAGCTACAACTGGAGTGCTGTTGAGAACATAGAACGGGCATTTTGATATAGGTGGACGTGAAGACATTTCGTGGCGCGGTGCCGAGCGAGGTACGTGATGCCGACTGGAAGGTGACGTATCGGAAGCAGGTGGACGCGTGGTCACTGCAGCTGTACTGCCATGAGACGGCGCTTGTAAACAACGAGGCGCACGTCCAGCCGACGATAGTCGTCTACAACGACGAGGACAAGGTGATTCAGGTGCACCGCGAGGAGAAGCGCATCTGCCTGCGTGGCTGTACCATCACCGTACAGATGACGATGGACTTCCCCGACCTCGCCAAGAACATGTCTGTACTCATCAAACCCATAGCCACCTAGAGGAATGCGACCACCGTGAAATGAGGGCCATGCTGTGTCTGCTTTACTGGTTGTGTGTGTAACGGAGCGGTCATATTACTCTTCTCGTTGTACCTCATCTGAACTGAATTCAGGTGAACTGGGTCCAGACCTTAAGACTAAAATCTTACGGAGTGGACCCTGCTCACTTTAGTTGAGATGAGATGAGATCAATGATATGAAGGCTCATTTACAAATTTTACAAGCGTTTACTGCTGCTACTGTCTAGCCTTGGCATTTCTATAACTAGCCACCTTACTGTTTTTTTCTGCAGTCAGTCACTGGCATCATTATGGGGTGATGAGTTAGACTTCGTTTCAGCATCTTTTTTTTACAAATTAGTGTTTTTTTTTCGAATATTTTCGGACAACACCATTTTTTCTCATAATAGTAATACATTATGCACTTTCAAAAAGGTTTTTAGCCCTGTCGCAATGCAAAAGCGCCTCAGTAGATACTCTTGAAATCTTCTTCTTGTTAGTGGATATCCTTATTCTAACTTTAATAGCTTATAGATAATGGTTCCGTTTGGACCTAAGGTTAGGTCACTAAAGAACACCTTGGCAAAAGTTGCCACTCAATTGCTATAATTATCAACATGCTGCTGCAATGACCAAAGTGCCCAAAATTGCCTTTAGCACCTACTGACATTGGTGTGGTCATGTAGCTGTTACTTGCAATTGGGTCTTGTTTACAATTTAGTGATTTTTTTCTGAATATTTGTTGGAAAACACCGTTTCTTTTCTCTTGTAACTATAAATATTGTGCACCTTAGACGTCGTTTTTAGTTTGTTAGGTAGTAAGTGCCGTTTTTTTAGAAATAAAATGTGGTTTTATTTCTGTTGAACACCCAGTGTGGTTCATAGTTCCAGCATTGTAAGTCAAGTTGGTTCTCTTGTGAAAACTTACAGATGATGCTAATAGTGCAGTTAGGACGAGAAATTAAGCAGGGTTTATGATACCATCTGTCGTGTGATAGGTCAGTTCAGTAAAAAAGTAAAGGAAGTGTATAGCAGTAACATAGGTATTTTGCAAGTTTTCTGAATGGTAAAAATTGCGATGCTGCAGCAACCAGATGTATAAACGTGGTTATTTGTAGCCAGTGATATATTCCGTGCACTGAGTGCTGTTGTTGTTGCTGCTAGTGCTCACATAGAACTAGTTTGTAATAGCCAAAATGATTAGTTAACAAATACTGTGTGCATTTCAACAACCAATTATGCATAATTTTTTTAAAGAGAAATTGGCAGAATTGCTGCGTGGTATTTAGCACAGTGCATTGAGTATACAATGCACGACTTGCACTGTGTGTGTGCAGATGTTTCTGTCGTCTTTGGACATACTGTACCTTATAAGTCTCAAGTTTTGACTTAATGTGTAGTAACAGATATCGGACGTGAAGATATTACTTTGGAATTTTCATAAAGCTTCAATATGTTGTCAGGTATGTGCATGTATGTGATATTTCTAGGTCTGGGAACTATAATTTTTTTCGAGATTTTATTTGCTCTTAGTGTGTATAAAATATTCTTGTGTTGACAGACTCTGTAATGATAAGTCATCGTTAGAGATTATAATTATTGTACGTAACATATATGTTGTATTTTGAAGAGTTTTTTTGTTTTTCCTGTCGCTTTGCTCAGTATTGACATTTTTTGTTATAACTGTGTATGTTAGTGAACTGCTGTGGAACTTACGTGCATTTTGCTATCTGGCCGTCATTCAGATCAGCATTTTTCATTCTCCGTTATTTTCGTTGTATCGATTGCACAGATGCCAGTTGTTGAGTGTTAATGTTGTTGATGTTGCTACACGACATAAATGTAGATGACAGTAACGTTGTATAACCACCTACAAATGTAGTGACTGAACATATTTTGTCGGCTGAATTGTTACAACGGATTTCATCAGTCGTTGGCTAGTTTGTGTGTGTTCTGTGTGCATAAGTGTTAAACATTTAGGTTTTTTTTGCTTGTCAGCATACCAGAGCGATGCAGAGTGCGGTAAATCTATAGCCTGCGCTTTCTGTTCATTCATCAGTCCTGCACATGCTGGCACATTTCTTAAATGACTGAACATGTCCTCAAGTAGTTAATATTATCCAAAGTCAGGTTGAAAACTCACGGCTTATCGTAACTCTTTTCAATTTCTCATCTCTTGTCTTGTCTCGAGACATGGTTTTTTTCACATATCTTCTCTCGGTCTCAACGTCTGTTCTTGGCTTTGCCTCAAACTCCCGTGTCTCATTTTGGCTGAATCTCAGTTTTTGTCAAGTCACAGCTGAGTGCTTATTCTATGCATAACTTACAGGTTGCACAATAAAATTTCAGAGGCACGTGTTGCTGAAAATAGGTCCATTTACGTATTATTTACTCAATTAATGTTAATTTGCAGAAGCATAATATAAAATTGTGACATTTTGCCGTGATATTGTTGATGCTGGTCAGGTGTAATGACACTGCGTGGGTGTAATGTGTCTTGATGCCTATGTCTGATCAGTGTCTCAACCTCAAATCAAACATGTCAGCAATGTCTCCGTCTAATCCTAATTGTCTTGGCTTGTCTTACACTGATAGCGCATTTCAGTAGCTCAATTTCTTGTTATTCACAGGGTAATGCAGTGCAGCAATTTGTAAGCTGTTGTGTTGCATCTGTTGTGGGCTTCTTTAGAAATACAAATACTTTTTATGATCTGACTTGGGTGAACCAAACTGATTTGCTTTGCTGTGTTAAGTTGTATAATTGTTTAATTGATTAGTTAATCATGAATACATGCAAAGTAAATATTTTGACAACAGATACATGCATACAGGCATAAAATACCTTCGAACGGGATATTACAGTCCTAGGCCCCAGCCAACGTTTCAAGCTAGGTAGAGATACTTTTCCTCCTTCTCTTGTCATCGCCTTTTGTTCGTTCACTTTTGCTTGTTTTCTTCCCTCCTTTTGTTTACTTTCCGTTAAATCCTACTGCTGTAAATACAGCTATGGTCTGAAGGTCTGCTATAAGCATCCCCGGCAAAGCCTGGCCAGAAAAACCTTCACGTTGCAGATGGAGCTACAGCAGCTGCGGCTGATTAGCCTGACTTCTATGAGTGCTAATTATGAAAACTGCTGTTGCTGCAAAATACTTTTGAATTTTTGGATGATGCAATTCACCGCCTACATTGCAATCATGTTAACGATATGCAGTGACTCTGTTGGCGTCAGTTAGACGGTCCACGTTGTTACTCTCAGTAATGTCACCATTTCGTTGCAGTCAGTCTAACATAGACAGAGTACATCCGGTGTTGTCGCACGTGTTTTGTGGCTGGTGTGTCATTGGCCTGAGAGATCAGCAAAGGTTCCACATGCAGCAGACGTCAGATACGTCCCAGCAGTGTCCTACACACGTCAGTAGCAATGTGAAACAAGATTGCGCAAGGTAACATGGGAACAGGTCAGGGGCAACACCACAACTTTGAAGGTGGGAGGTACCCACAAGCGAAAAAAAAATTCAACCGCCCTCCCACCTTTTGCTTACCTGGGGAACATGATTATTGCAGTTATGACGTGTAAACGATTACCTGCACCAAACCAAATCACACGAGTGTCCTGTGTGACTACTATGGGACACTTTATTAATAAACTGCACAGGAAACAGAGTTCCTAGGAATGTAAAAGATGCCTGTGAAAAATTGCAACTTAATCACAGTACAAAACTGTATCAAATGTATCAAAAGATTGTTACCTTCCCTTCCATCACTTCCCTTCTTTTCACCAACCCACCCATTCCCATCCTCTCCATTCCATCATTAAATAAAATATAAATGATTGATCTGAGAACTAACTAAAACTAAAATTATTTTTAAAACCAAAAATCACTGAGACGCAATAATAGACTCATATAGTCGCCGTGCACAATCGTTCAACTGTATTTGCCAGGTGCATTCATCATGTCCGTCTAATACACGATTCCTTGTGTCCACTCCATTTACCATTATAAATAGCAACTCGATCGGTTCAACCGTTTTTGCACAGCCCATGCCATATTCTTGCTATTGCTTCGCCCCATTCCTCCTAAATTGTCCGTTCCAAGGGCATACGCAGGAGGGGGCTGACGGGGCTAAAGCCCCCCCCCCAAAAAAAAAAAAATAGTCACCAATAATGACCACGTAAGCAGAGTTGCATGTTCCCCCATTCAACTGATTAATTGAGCCAACCTTCGGTCATCTCTACTAACTACATTTAGGCGGTTAACTTGTTAAATTTTAGGGTATTTTTTCCGTGAATATGCACATAAAATTGCTGTCACCAGCAGCTTTTCTCAGCCCAAAATGCACCAAATATCGCTTGGCGACTGGGCTCTGCCCGGACCCTCTGGGGGAGCTTACAATGCTTCTCCAGACTCCCTAGCTGTATTAAAGGGGCCTACTTCTAAGGGGGAGGGCCTATGAGCCTTAGCCCCCCCCCCTAAAATGAAATCCTGCATACGCCCTTGGCCCGTTCCCATGGGGGTTCTGGACCACCAGCTAATACATGGTACCTTTGGGCCCATCCGACCCACGACACCAAACGAAATCTCTATCCATTCAGCCGTTTTTACAACATCGGCTGTAGGCCTAAGGTAAGGATCGTTAACAGACCGACGGGACTTGACCGCTGGAAGACGAACCGTTTGCGATACTGCGACGAGGACTAATGAGCGCATTGCGGGTAAGTCGTACGTGAAGTCGTATTTCTGGAGTGAAACCTGATTAGTACTGAACTAGAAGCACTTGGTAGGCCTATAGAAGGCCAAATTTGACTTTGGCCTTCCAAATTAACCTTACCTAGCCCTAACTTAACAATACTAACCTAATGCGTGGTTTCATGTACAACTGTTGCATGCAACACGCTGCAATTATTGCAGCGTGTTGCATGCAATAATTGCACATGAAACCACGTCTTAACCGTAATCTGGTTTCCACTCCAGGTATAAGCACTGGCACTGGCAAAGCACAAATGATTCTGTGGCAGAATAACGGTTGAAGTTCTAAAGAACGGCGTGATGTGGATCGAAAAAAAAAACGACAAGATCGAATTTGAACTTTGCGGCTATAGCGCATTCACTTCCCGATGAGTGCATGGGTACCGTACAGTTACCCCGCCTGTAGTGCATAGACCTAAAGTGTGCCCGTTAAAAAATCCTTGCTAGTCGCCTGTGGCTGACCACCAGCTTTTAGCGTACTACTATAGGCCTCTGGAATACACTTCCGCATCGTATCATGTTGCGGATTGACGAAAATGATGAGCTTTGCAGTGGCGTATCCAGAGATTATCGATGGACGCCAGTCGCATCAAACTGCAGTTGACAAAATGACAAGCTTAACAATCTACTGGAAAGACGGCAGACTTATCCAACAGACTATGGCTATTCACACATAGGCCAAGATTCGTGGTGGATTTGTTGTTGTCTGTCATTAGTATGGTCTTAAAACTTCACGGCAGGGTAGGTGACACGTTCTTCTTCTGAATCCGACAGTGTATAAGCTGCATTGATTGAATGACATGAAACTATTTCATATTTTCAAGCTGAAATGAACTTCTTTCAGCGCGGTCGACAGAAAAGCGCATGCACGGCATCCGAAAGACGTCGAAATTCTATTTCATGCAGTCTGAAGGTCTTTCACACCGGATCCGGCGCAGTTCGTACACGTAACGGTGCCGTGTACGGCGCCGGATCAGGCGTGAAATAACACTGACGTACGTTTGCGCGGTCTGGATTGTCGAGCTCTGCTGTTACTGTCGTGGTCATCGTCTGCGTAGCCGGTGACGTCACTGGTGGCGTCATCTCGTTGATATCGTACCGCCTTCAGCAACCGACTCGCTGCCATGGCAACCGGCGACGCTGATCGGCGACGTCTGTGACCGGATGCTGACTGATCAACAAACAAGAGGGCCTAGCAGTGGCTAGCATAGCGCGAGATGACCCTTCCCTTTTCCCGTATGCACCGCGACCACAATGCACTGCGAGCCCGCATGCACTGCGACTCGCAGTGCATGCGGGCGCATTGTGGGCTGCGACCGCAATGCGCGGTAAATTTGGATCGGAATTTGAAACCTAAAATAGCTAGAATGCGCCAATGCACTTCCGTCACAGACAGACGGACAGACAGACGGACGGACACTGGCATCGTAGCATAAAATTAAGCGCGAGATGTATATATTACACCTCGCGCGAAAAACGAGTGAAACTTCATTAGGCAGGAGCGAGGCCACGGGAGGAGGTTTTGAGCGGGGCGGAGGGAGAAGGAGGATTAATTGGCGCTAATTAATTAAACGCCCATTCCCATGTGACCCACGGTACCTCACCCCCACTAAAAGTCCCTGGCCTCGCCCCTGTTATTAGGCTGGCCGCTGTTATCGGGAAGCGTTGAAGAGTACGTTCAGCGGTCTGCTGTCTGTCCGTCTATCTGTCCGATCTTTTTTTACCGCGAGACGCTATGCTAGCGCGGTATGCCATTGCCGTCGTCGTGTGTCTCTGTGTGTGTCTGTCTGTCTGTCTGCAAGCTTTTTTCTATACTGACAAGTGCGTCGCGCGGTCTCTCTGCCATAGCAGATCTTCTTGTTTGCTAACGTTAGTGTGGGCGGTGTGCTGCAGCGTCGACGCCCTACCGCGTGGTCCCAAATTTATTTTTATTGACCATGGTTGGTCAGCACGGTATAGCGAGAGGTGACGGGCCGTGTCACATGTTTGCACACGACCCTCTTAACGCTATCGACCATGCAGTAAAATTTTGATTTTAAAAATCCAAGATGGCAGACGGTCACTATCTTGAAAGTCAAAAATAGCGATATAGCTCAGCCGCAACCGTTTGTTTGACCGACTGCAATGAAACTTGACATGATGATTCACTTCCGGTTATCGATCGGAGCAGCACGCCAGTGGTACCAACTGACTTGCGAGCTGAGACTTCCTATTAGTGTTCTATAGTCACCTAACGTGTAGCTTGCACGGTTTCCGAGATGTCGAGTGCCGAGGAAAATAGGCAGGAAAGGCAATTTTGGGCATTTCCGGTCACTGTTGACGATAGGCCTACCATTAGACTGATGATATCAAGTATACACTGTTATCACTTCCCGCGCCATTTCTCAGCTGTCGAGGGCTGAAGTCATCAAAACACAATTGCGACTTCCGGTCCCGCCGACGGAGCAGCACACGCCGACGGTTACATTTCACTGGCAATGCATGCCTTCCTATTAATGTTCTATAATGACCTAAGGTCCTGATGCATTGAACCGTCGTCGAGTTATAAACATACACATGAAGCGCCATAGGGCCCATTATGTGAAAACATGACGTCACCCACAAAACCGGAAGTACATAAAATATCACATTGCCGCCAGCGCGGGAATGACGCCACGGCCGTAGCCAACATGCACAAGAATTTGGCGACATTCACCACTGCGTTTCTTAAATATCATCGCTTTAAATACGCCCACAGACAGACATACTCATTACAATATTTCGTTAACATCTATTCACGGTGGCTTAATTTTTGCCGGACCAAGCACAAACAAGTGCTGAAATTTTCAAACCAAGACCACCACCACGACTGTATGCTTTAAAGTCTCCATAGAACCTCAGCATTCATTCGAGTACCTGACACGGATGCACGTCGCCCGCAGCTCGGCCGCCGGAACATTCAACCGATCCATCGACGGGACGAGGCCCACCACTAGGCAGCTGGGTGACGCTGGAATTCACATCACACTGAGTAGGCACGACGGCCTCAGCAGTCACTGCCAGTGCGCAGGAGAGTAGGCCTAGAGTGAGAACGCAGCTGGCCGCTGAGATCTTCCGCATCGCCGTGCAGCGTGGAGACCGAATGTCGTCGACACGATGCGGCGTTGAAAGTTAACGACAACCGACTCACAAGCCGCGACCGTTGAACATTTATAGCACGACGTAGTCGGCGAACATAGCGTCAACTGAGGCCGTAACACCAGTGAACAAAAACTGGGGGCTAACTGTACAGCCGTTACACGTACTAGGCCTATATCAAGTCGAAGTATGGTTACGAGTTAGGCTAGAAAAATCAGAAATTATTAATTATAGCAAAATCGAGCCACACAAAAATAACAATAGTTTATATACGACGTAGGCCAATACCGTGTCCCGGGAAAAGTATAGTAGGGCCTAAGGCCCGCCGTTAATTTTGTATATATCTTCACAACGACTGGTTCGTTTCTTTACATTTTCAGTATGTAACGTTACGAAATAATTAGCTTTCAAGTCAAAAGATGACTCGCCATGAAATTTAAACAGAACTTGTGTTGTAGCCTGTTGGCTATATAGCCTACGGAACTAAACTAAACCCTCAATATCTGAGGGTTTTCGTCCGTTAATAGCGTGTTGGTGCTCGACGTACAAAGCGCGCAATCTCGAGGACGAAACACACTTGCGCCATGCAGGTGCCAACTCCGCCAAGCTGCATGTGATCGCTGAAAATTAACTCCATCAAGCCCAACTGTCTTCTCCACGCACGAGATCCACGTTCTTCTCGGCCAATCAGTCACCTACGAAGGTAGGTACATTGAAGAAACTCAACTCGACACAGCAAAACAAGGTAATCGCAGACTTCGCCTTTCGGCCGACTTTACACCTCGCGCGGCGGCGAATGCACTCGTCCGCCGCGGCGCTATGAAGGCGAACAAAGTGTTCGCGTGTGGCCGTATCGAATCCGTGCTGCCACGGTGCCACCCCCCATGGCGACTAACTTTGACTCTACTCCCTAATCGACTCGCCTTTGACTGGCCGATTATCCTTGAGCAAACCTGTACGACATCCACAAAACCGGAAGTAGCCTACGTAAACATGTCACAACGACGTCAGAGAAGGACTCGAATCACGAGCACAGTGAACCTGGAACCCCACGGGACCGACACGGACACCGACATTATGGATGCGCCTATCGTGTAATTTTGTAAACGTGTACATGACATTTTATCATATACAGTACACGTACACGTGTACACGCGTGCATCCCCAGAGGACATCCTCGCGAGGAAAAGCGCGCGTGGCGGACAAAAGTCCGCGGACAAGTCGGCGAGCTGAACGGGCCGCGCGCGCCGCGGCAGGCCGACCGCTGCGCACGCCGCGCCGACGTCCGCGCGAAGATCCTCGCACGGAAGTCGGCGAGGAAGTCCGTGTCGGTGTCCGTGTCGGTCCCGTGGAATTTAAGCTTGATCACACACAGAATTTGGTAAAGTTTTGACGTGTGGTTGTTTCAGAACGCTGGTGGTGGAGACACGCAGACAGACAGACAGACAGACAGACAGACACGTAGCTGATGAAGATACTTCACACGCATGCCGAGACGGATAACCAAGTGTCTACAGGTATAGGGCCTACCAGTATATGCAGACGTTTTCAGTCACAAATATTTTCAAATCGACGTGATTCATCCAACACTGCAACGGCAAAACTAGGGGCCTATAGTTAAACAGTCGTCATGCAGGCACAATAGGTCCAAGCGTGCATCGTAAGAAAAGCGTATAACCAGGGCAGTAGAATTGGGTTTTAAAAAACCTAGGTTTTTACGTTTTTTTAAAAAACCTAAAAAAACCTAAAAAAGACAATTTAGGTTTTTTAGGTTTTTAAAATTTAATTATTTTATTTTTTATTTATTTAAATTAATGTATTAAATTCATTATTTAATTCTCATATTCAAATTTGAATTGTGATTTGTGAGATTCATGCTAT
>Ga0209782_1000676_pt1 | contig 15781 bp, 13 predicted proteins | sample WorMetmaBAHAMAS1_FD_187390 | JGI IMG/M metagenome (GOLD analysis project Ga0209782, IMG submission 187390) | Marine gutless worms symbiont microbial communities from Max Planck institute for Marine Microbiology, Germany - Inanidrilus... | ecosystem: Host-associated > Annelida > Digestive system...
GATTAGTACAGCGAAACGAAAGTTATTTAGTAAATATAAGGATTCTAATCACCCTGCAATGAAGTCTGCATGTAGAGTTGCTAAAGCTGAAGTTTGTAAAGCAAGAAATTTTTTTGAAAAAAGCTAGCACAAATTATCAAATAAATAACAAGAGGGCCTAGCAGTGGCTAGCATAGCGCGAGATGATCCATCCACTCTTCCCGGCGATGATCCCTTCCCTCGCGCCCGCAGGCACCGCGACCGCAATGGGCGGTAAATTGGGATAGGAATTTGAAACCTAAATTAGCTATAATGCGCCAATGCACTTCCGTCACAGACAGACGCGTACACACGGACGGACAATAACATCGTAGCATATGCGCGAGATGTATATATTACATCTCAAACTAAAAAGTGTTTTTTTTCGCTTACATACGTAATAACTCAAAATGTAAAATGTAAATTGGTCCTGTAATTGATAGGCGACTTGAAGACTCTCAGTCTCATCTTCTTCTTACATGTAATAAAATATACCAAAACCACTTTCCATAAACGTTCAAATGTACAAAAAATTGTGCAAATTGGAGAGGTATTTTAAAAATATGGGCATTCGAATGCACTGGTCTGACTTAATTTTGTAAGTGGGTTGTTGGTTTTATCGCTAGGTGGAGCCACTTGTGTTATAAAATTCTTCAATATAGAACTAATAGATGTGTTTCAGAACAAAGCCTTGTTAATTTGTACCAAAAATCACGCAAATCAGTTCAGTTGTTCTGAAGATATAAGCAGTCAAACGTAGTGGAACTAGTGGCTTAGTTTTTTTGGCCCACCGTGTATGCGCAGCTTACTTACATTTTAACACTACTTACTTTAATTTGCTTGCACTGGTTTCTGGTTTGTTTACTATCAGTAATGTTTACGTGAAATAGCATTAAATCATTTATTAACAACATATTTTCTGTTAAAGGAATCGTGAGTGAGTGTATCCATGTTTAAATATGTTTTTCTTTCAATTCGTTTATTGCAGTTTGTATGCAGTTAAGCTCAAGAGCCAGTTTGCCTTCTGCTAATGGGACGGGTAAAATGCGGATGCTTAGTCTAGTAGGGTTAGGTTTGGGGCTATTATCTAAATTACCAGCCGGTGCTTAGTATATGGTTAGCTTTGATTTTGTTACCAAAAAGACATTATTGGATGTGGGGTCTGAGGCACCAGTGGAAAAACCCACCAGTTAATGGTTTTGTAGTCGAAGATCGTCTACACTAAGACGTCACCTCCTATGTTGTTCATTGAATTCCCTGACGCATCATAGTTTAGAGCATCCTTGAACACGCTGCTAGGCAGCTGCCTCTTGGTGGTACTGCCTCAGCAGCCTCGTCCGCTTGCGACGTAATAATACATAATGCTCAGCTGGCCCTGTGACCAGCGCCAGTTGTCTTCTGTCTGTGGAGCTAGAAGCTTGTCTGTCTGTTGATTACTGGATTGATTGGTTGTTGAAAGTGTCAGTTCCGATTTGGTTTGCTATTGTTGATTCAATAATTACGTTTTGGTCACTCATTATCTCTTGTCAATATTGTAGCATTCTAGTCACACAACTAGCCTTATTAGCTTCATGAATATTATTCAGCACACCTAGATTAACTACTCTAAAGTTCCTAACTCACATACTGACACACACCCAGCACTAGCACGCAGTTATTTTCGTGTCAAATGGTTGACAAGCACCCTGCTTATAGTGATTGTGCTTAACTGCTTTTTAACCTGAACGCTAATTACTCGATGACGTTACACTAACCGTTTGTGTGCCATGACACGGCATCTGCGGCTATCACGAAGTGGTCACAGCGTCATGGCATAAATTAGATAGACTGTACGCAACAGCTGCATGCATGTAAAATAATGAACTAATTTACTTTTTAGGTATTGACTAGTATTCTAAATGTCAAGTCAAGTTTAGGATTTAGTGTCATGGTTATCATTACCGTTAGCATAGGGAAATATTTTCGTGTCAAATGGTTGACAAGCACCCTGCTTATAGTGATTGTGCTTAACTGCTTTTTTCCCGCGAGTTTAGCTGTAACATTATTCCATACTAGATGCATTCAGAGCTGTCAGTTATAAGAGTTTGGCACTGTGCCATACAATGTCATAAGGTGTGCCATGATGGATGCCATGTTGCTCCAACTTTACTATGGAAACCATAATTGGCAACAGGCACATTTCACGAATTAACTTACGATATAGTTTATCCGGAAGTATCTGAACATTTCCACCGGAAGTAGCTTGATATCTCTATCCAAAGTAAATGTACTTTTGTACTTTTGAAGCATCAGTTTGTTAAAAAGTGTGAATAATAACATTTATTCTGCTCGAAACAGGAAATTGCAACAAATTGGTACAACATGGAATCCATATGTGCTGTGTAGAGACGTCATGGCACAGCTGTAGGCGGACCAGGCTAATTGACGACTCTGGTTGTGTGATTAATGGTTACATTTGCTGTACGAATACGAGTTTGTTTCATATTGAACTTTCTCCATGTAAAAGATATAGCTTTATCATTTAGTAATGTAATTTCTCAGGAAACATACAATCAGTTGGTTGTGTAGGAAATACCTATGTCATGTTTTATCAGTAGGCCTATATATTGCTTTTGTGGTAGGTAAGAGCAAACTAAAAGAGACATCATCCATGGACAGTCGTGGTGTGCCGAAGATAATGGTGTTTCGTCCGACCATGGATGAATTTAAAGATTTTCACCGCTACATTGAACACATGGAGCACTTTGGTGCTCACAAAGCAGGCATAGCAAAGGTCAGTTTGCGACTAATATCGTATGATGCTGATATTATTGTAATCTTCAACGTTGCTGACTTTTGTAGTCATCTAGCCAAATAAAAGTGTGCCCCAGTAATTGCCAGGAGCTTTATAGAGATTGATGATGTTTCATGAACTATTCTAATCTGTGTTACTCAGAAAAATAAACCTGTTTTGACTTTTGATATTGGTATACTACTGTTGAGGTGATTTTATAAAACTGAATACTGATAATAGTTAACTTTTATTATATTATTAACCATTGTTGAAGGTAGTGTTGTTAATATCATATTTCAACAACATCCAGATATTGGATGCGAAAATCCAGTCAAAATCTGGATATCAGATTTCATCAGAGTTGCATGATTAGTGTTAGTGCTATGAGTATGTATCTACTAGCGGCTCATTCATGCTGGGTTTTTGCTGAGGAGTGAGAGCAGTGAGATAGAAAGACTGCGATGGTCAGCGGTCACCGGCTGGACCCGTGTGTAATTGGACACTTGCTGTCTGGAAGGACAGATTCTCGGTCGGTTGGTGCGATGAGAGTGAAGGTAAGGGGAGGGGAGAGCTTCCCATGCACATATCAGATAGACACACAGATAGAGATAAACAGACTGAGAGAGAGAAAGCTGGAGTGATGTGACACAGGTGCTAACTATTTCGGCAACCGGCGGGAATGCAAATTGATGTCGGACAAACTTTTGATTATCATTTGGCATATTTTATATCCGGATATCGATGTCAGCAATCAATATTCGGATATCGGTTAACAAGCCTAGTTGAATGCATTACAAAGTATTTAAAATCCACTTGGTCAATACAGGTGTAAAAGAAATGCTGTCAACATTTGGTGCAATGCATATGGCTGCCTACCCTTAATCGGAACTTTTAATACCTTGATGTATGTCATGCTCTAAAAACATACGGGTAGTTACATATAGTCTGTTTTGTTTTTTTATTTATTAATTTTAGTCCATTTCACTGTTGTCTACAGGATGCTTCAAGCTTCCAATAGACAGTTTAGTATTCCATTTCTCTATCAGACATCGAACATATGGATTAAAGTCAGAATTATGGAGATAAAAGGATATTTGTCTTTGTCATCAGAATTTCAAAAGTTTTGGATATGGTTAAATTTTTTGGATGCAGTTCATTTTCATACTGGCAACAGATTTGATTTTTAGGATGGATCTCTGGTGTTGTGTGCTGGCTACCTTTTTGTGATTTTTGCTTTCATGGGCAATAGGCATAGCCAAATCTACTGAAGTTATTCAAGTACATTGGCATCATTTCTTACAACATAATGGAGTTGTGCCCAAACATGAAAATTGTGGTGACCTTCAGTTGACCTTCCAGTCCAGGCAGCATTTGAAAATTTTGCATGTTAGATTTTTCATTGCCTTTACCAGAATGACTGAGCTGATTTCACTGGCTTCTGAAACAGGCAGCATACTTTCCAGTGCATTTGTGGCTGCTAGGCCGATTTACACGGTCTAAATGACCGTATATAAAAATGTGGAAACGTGACAAAATATCGGACTGTAAACGTTGGTTTTCATCGGTACCGATGACAGGTTGTGTCTCCGAAAGAGTGGCAGGCAAAGCGCAGCGGCTACGACGATATTGATCTTATGATTCCACAGCCACTTGTACAGACAGTTACTGGAACACAAGGTCATTATCAGCAAATCAACAGCCAGACTGCAGCTCTCCATGTGAAAGAATTTATGGACTTGGCTACGTCTCCAAAGTAAGAGACATGCATTTTGTCGTACATACTGTAAAACCTGTTAATTTGGCTGATGTAAAAGTTGGTGACTGCCTTGCAAAATTGTTTTGGTGTTTAAAAGAAATTTTTTGCGAATGATAGCATGGATTTTCAATGCAGTTCCAGTGAAAATGTTGTATGGGCCATGTTTGGTAATACAATATTCGTTTATTGAAAAATTGACAAACCGCAATTTAAAAATAGGCCTACAGAAATATTAAAAGTTAAAAGTCAAAAATACAGATTTTGACAGCTGGTGCTATGCTTGAACGTTGCTGGCCCTAGTAGCATCTTTATCAACACTGCATTTCAGCACACCTATACTTTTATCAGAATAAGATGATTTTGTTTCGAACAAGACGGACCAAAAAGTCCAATGTAAGGGGGCTAAAATTAATATTTGTTGACCAAATATGGCTGCAAAGTTTCAACTTTATAGGCTCATATAAGGATTCACGGTCAATCTTTGGACCATGTGTTAAGAGGTGTGACTATACCGCTATGTATTCTAGTTGGTTTAAATGTTTGCCTAGGTATGCAGCACCAGCACATGAGACCATTGACGACTTGGAAAGAAAATACTGGAAGAACGTCGCGTTCAATCCGCCGATCTACGGTGCAGACATATCTGGCACTCTGATGGATAGTGATCAGGATATCTGGAACTTGAACCGTCTTGGCACAATTCTGGATTGTGTCAACGAAGATTACGGAGTTCAGGTAATGCGCGAACAGTTGGAAGAATGAAGATGCTCAGACGTAGTTGTTGTAACTTGTAACTCTTATTTTGTTTCCGGTATTTCTGTGTGAATGCACCAGTTGATTATTATTATTATTATTATTAAGTAAGATTGAATGATAACAACAAAATTCTGTGTGAAAGCATTCATTCCTTTGCGGCCGATGTTTACAGCTCTTACCGAAAAATAAAGAAATTTACTTTCATGACTATCTGTTCTAGTTCCTTTTACAACTGTCTATTCCGGTGTCCTTTATAAAGGTAAGGTAAGGTAAAGGTTAACGCATATAGCAGTTTGGAACTACCCTTACCGCTACGTGAATTTTCAGTCACTTGCCATATGGGATTACACAGTGATCGATCTTTTTCATTTGCTGCGAACTGTTGCAGTTAATTTTAGAGAAATGTTGTGACATTTTCCACTCTTCCGTGCAGATTTTTCCATTCCGAGTATCAACACCATGTTTGGAATAACCTAAAAAGAACAGTGGACTACCAAGTCAAACTTTAGATGGTTAAAAGATATATTTTAAATGCTGTTCATAATATCACGTCTGCGTGCCAGTTTCATTTGTCATTTTGTGTACAGTGACTTGGACATCCCTGCTTAGGAGATGGAACCTTTGTGGATAATTTATGGCTGTGTGCTTTTTCTGATCTGAGTTCTATACGAATCTCAGCATGATAAGCTGATAAGAGTGTGCCTTATTTGCACAGCGGTGACGTCTAATATGATGCAAATACAAACAAAGTACTACTACCAGCATATTTTTTGTGTAATAAATTTTAAAAGCCAGTTTAACTTTACAGGTTGGGTTGTTGACCATCAAACTGTGTTATGAAATAGTTTGGTTTTGAGTTTTGGGTTGAATTCTGGTTGAGTTCCGGTTTGTATTTAAATAAGTAAACCGTCGAGAAAGCCTTAATTATACATATAAGATCTGTGTTTAATTATTGATATGCTGAATATTGTTAGCATTGCTGGATTGTGTGCGTAGGTAGAAGGTGTTACCACCTCATACCTGTACTTCGGTATGTGGAAGACGACGTTTCCGTGGCATACGGAGGATATGGATCTGTACGCTATCAATTATCTGCATTATGGTGCACCAAAGTTTTGGTATGCACTGCCGGTGGACCAGGGCAGGCGACTGGAACGCCTCGTCGCAAGTATGTGTTCTTAGGCCTCTTGCACATTAGAACGTAATTTCAAAATTCTATTTCGAAATAAAAATTTCAAAATTTTTATTTTCACACTGGAAATAAACTTTCGAAAGCCAACATCGACGACGCTTTGTTCAGTGTTTGTAAACGCTGGCTGACTGACCAGTCAGAGCGCTCTATAAGTGTAATTTCTTATGTGAAATTTCGCAAAATAGAACATGTTCTAAATTGAGAACTAAGATTGCGAGATTTATTTCTTTCGAAAGTTGACTGTTCTCACTAGAAATTTTCTTGCGAAAGGAACAAATTAACATAAATTCGAAATTAATCTCCAGTGTGAAAGGGGCCTTATGCCTGTAGTTTGTTATCGTGTGGTAATAGTGCTGTTATTACTAAGATTTTATACATACAACAGTCACATGACATAATATTTACAATAATCAGACTGTGATGGTGCTACAGAGCTAGTGTCTGTGCCATCGGAGTAATAAGTCTGGCCCTGTCAGACTCTCCTTTATTCTCTCATATCAAACCACCAAAATAACCAAATCACGAATCACCAACCGACTATCGCATCGGACCGACGTTCACGGAGACTCAACCGGAAGACGACGGCCTTGCACACGGCTGTGCAGGCCTTTATATACAAGGTCGATCTGGCCTACCAGCCAGACGGGCGGCTAGCCGTGGATGCCTTCGCTGACTAAGGCCTGCAACATTCAGACAGGGCCACGCCCGTGTGGCGGATGGAAGAATCCAGCCGGCACAAGACAGTGATTAAACTGGCTTATATTAATGTTGCAATATTATATAGTCTTGCACATTACAGCACACATTATGCTGAACAAAACTGGCGCCGTTGACAGTGCTCAAATTTTTTTTTGCCGAGATTTGAACCAGCGACTTTTTGGATTGTGAGCGAACGCTGTATTGTTATGCAACACTGGCCACTGTTAGGGCTGTATACACAGATAAAGTGAACGTATAAATTTTATCTGTTGTAGGTCAATATCCTGAAAATGTCCGACATTGCCCGTGTTTCATTCGTCACAAGTCAACGTTGGTGTCGCCAAGTGTTCTGAGATATAACACTGTGCCATATGACAAAGTATTCTTGTCTCCTGTGTTATTTTTATGTGCTCATCTTACGACGTTTTTCTAAGACTTTTGCCCATTTGATGATAATGTTTGTGGGCATAATACCTTTGTCACATTGGATAACTGGCTAAATCTTATTCTTAATTGCCTCCAACATACTCAAAATTTGCTATGAAATGGACTTAATTTTTGACCACTTTTACTGAAAGTCCTTTGATTTGGGGACTATGGGCTAAACAAACTAAACCTGAAACGTCCATAAACCAGTTGCGTGGCTTATCTCTGCATTTAAAAACTAATATAAATATATAAATGTGATGCACTCTTTTATACTTATCAGTTATCTTGTGATGCAATGTATTAAGTATAATGTCTAACAGAAGTTGAGTCTGTATTCTCCAGTAACTGGATGGCTTTCCAGCATCTCAGCAAAACCATCAGCATGCCCATCCCACCCCTTACAGGGAAGGAGAAGGGAGGGAAGGGAAAGGGGAGGAAAAGAGAAATGTGAGAAGACAGCAACAGAGGAGAGGGTAAGAAGAGATTTTCGTAGGAAGGTGAAGGACTGAACAGTAAATAACAAGCACATTTCATTTACTGTTACATCCTGTATATGATCTTAAAAAGTGCTGGTACCGACGATGATGATGTGCAGATATGCCAGGAGCCGGGTGATTTCATCATCACATTTCCGTACGGCTATCACTCGGGCTTCAACACCGGCTTCAATATTGCCGAGTCGACCAACTTTGCGACACGGCGCTGGATTGAGTACGGGAAACGTGCTGCGCAGGTGAGGCAGACTGATAGGAAAATAAGTAGGGCTTGCGATTTTACTCAGTGAGTCCTGCAGAGGAGAATTTTTGCAGCAGGGCGTGGTATTTTCTACAGCATTCAGCGGCATGGCCAGATAAAGCTGAAGCAATCTTACGTAAACATTATCTATGTTTGTTATTATCAGGTACATTGATCTATTGTAGTGTTTAGTTTTTTTGTATAAATTCAGCTTTATCTGCTGTCACTGTAGGAAATTATTGGCCTTCTGATATAAATGACTGGGCATGTATAGTTTAGTTCAGTAACCTGAATCTTTTTTTTACAATGGAAGAAATCTTTGTGCCTTTGTGTCTGAGTCGATATGGTTATGGTTTGACTATTTTGACTTAGTAACAGCAGTTGTTTACATTAGATCTTTTATTATTATTACGTTACTAATACTCACCATCACAATGTAAACTATGCTTGACATTAACGGCTTCACTCACCTAAGAAATGCAGTAGTGTGTGTGTGTGTGTGCATGTGCGTGTGATAATGTTAATTGTTACATTGTACTTTTAAAATTGCATAATGATATATTGCATCTGTTTCATGGTAATATTGCATTCACTCACCCATGCTCACTTTGGAGCTGTAAAAATAGGCCCAATCTATTTTAGGGCCGGACAGCGTACAAGGCAACCAAACCTGCTTTTAGATTTTTTTTTGGTTATTTTGTGGTACATTATCTTCTGCCGGGCTTTAGTGCTATTGGTTGGGCAATAGGAAATGCATCGATAAGATGTTGGCGTCTGAAGCAAAGCATGTGGTCGGGCCAGCTAATGCTGCCATCATCACTTGCTTCACTACAATACAGAATGGTCACCTTTCTGTTGTTAGTTTACGCAGGTTATCGTGGATACAGAGGCCATTAAATGACTGTTGTTCTTACGTCTTTTATTCACTGCTGCACGTTTGTTATCAGCTTCCGTTACGTTTAGTTTATTCCATATCATTATCAGTGATTGGAACATCTCTTGCAGTGGTGTAGCAAGGTTCTGAGGGGCCCTGGTTCAAAAGTAACCTGGGGGCCCTCAATTCCCTCGTCCGGCCCCCAAGGGCTAAAATTGGAAGTCATTTTTTCAGAAGTGGCGTATTCTTTTCTTGCATAAAATTTTTTGGCCCCAAACTCGGGGGCCCCCAGGAGCTCGGGACCCCGGTTCATTGAACCACCTGAACCCCCTGTTTCTACGCCACTGATCTCTTGCCGATGAACAATTTTAGTCAGACAGTTAAACAGTCAGTGTCACAGTTCCCACAATGTTGAATTTTATCCCTGCAGCTCTGGGAACGAGTATCAGCTGTGATACATTCTACCATCACCTCAAGACCCACTATTTTCCAGCAGGCCTTCCAACCAACTTAGTGCCTTCCTGTCATATTTGGCTTCGACTGACCGTTGTATGCATTTAAAATTATATTTACTCAACTTACTTGCGAGTCACGGGCTTGGTGTTTACCAGTGCATGTGCCGACGCAACATGGTGCGCATCAGCATGGACTGCTTCGTCAGACGATACCAGCCAGACAAGTACGAGCAGTGGAAGGCCGGTCTAGATTTGGCGCCGCACCCGGAAGACGAGTTCGCTAAGATGTACGGTCGCAACGATGGGCAACAGTGGAAGAGCCGACACGGAAAGAAACTCGGGCCGCAGGAGTACGACGATCCAGACTACGTCATTAGCAGGTGTGTCCGAACCTCTCTGTGTTTAACAGTGCCTCCTCGTCAATCACAGGGTACCATCTGGTCCTTGAAAAGTCCTGGAAAATGTTTAGTTTGGTCTGGAAAATTTTATTACGCAGTGGGACGGCTCACATTTGCTACTGTGAATTTCTGGATGCATGTAGACTTGACTAGCAGTGTGCTGGAGTGTCTGTCAGAATGCATGTAGTTATCTTAGAAAGGCCTTGAAAAGTCCTTGCAAAGGTCCTTGAAAGTTCTTGAATTCTGAAGCCTCAGAAGACGGGGTACATTGCAACCATGACCAGGGGCTTCTGTCCTTATACCCAGTGGGCGCAGCTTGTACCCGGTGAAAAATGGGGGGGGGGAGAATTGTTTTATTTACTTTTTTATCGGCCCTACATGTGTCTAGTCACTCACAGAACTCTTCAGTTATTTTTAATTTGTTACATGGACAAGACTTTTAAGTTGTTATGTTTTGTACTTGCAATAACGATCTGTTCAAAATGCACGACATTTGATCAGTTATTTCTCAGGAAGTTCATTAAAACTGATGCCAGGGCTGGCGGCGTTAAACAACTATTATATATGCATATGCATTATGCAATGCATACCAGATGCCACGACCTGTTGTGTATGGCCGTTTTCTGTGTGTGTGTGTGTGTGTTTATTCATTAGCCTTTGAAATGGATGAATTGTTAGGTATGGTGATTGATGCAAAATTTATGATACCACTCTTTAACCTCAGCTGGACTTCAAACTTTCAATTGGCTGATGTAGGAAATGACTTACATTGGCTAGTATATAATAGTGCAGCAGAATTATCGTGTGTGTCGCGTTTGTTTCTTTTGATATTGTAGGATTTTATTCATTTTGTACAGTACTGAACATTGCTGACAGACTTTGGCAACCATGACATTAACAATAGTGTCATTACCGTGAGAGTCCCCAGGTAAATAATCAACTGAAAAATGTAAAACTTTCAATAAGGGGAGAAAAGAAAGGAATTGGGAAGAGCTCGGAGAGGAAATTGGAAGGGTTGGACCCTCACAATGTTTGGGACAGATTAACACCAGTGACAGTAACCTGTTGTAGAATTCATCACTCATACACTTAGTGGTTCATTCTAACATTTCAGAAGAGTTACATTGGGCTATAGCGTTAACATTTAACGTTTGCAGTGCCGAGGAGAGAAAGAGGCGCATAGCTATGAAGTCGACTCGCAACCCGCTGTCAAAGCAGCTGCGTGCCGTTCGACGAACGACTTCAGACATCAGCTGTCCAGATGAGGACGTTTCAACTGCTCCAGATGTGGACATGAATCAAGTGTCCGCGCATGCCTCGGTCACTGAGGAATTGTCAGCTAGTCGCCGTGTAGAAATGCCAATGATTTCCAGCGAAGCGACAGTCGGACAGTCTGCCGCTGAAGTCTGTGGCAGCCAGTCAGTTAATGATGAAAGCAGCAAGGGGATCACTAGCTTCCAGTTGGAGTTTCTGAAGATGCTGTCGGCACAGAACGAGTCCACCGGCACACTGGATCAGAGTCGGTTTAAACCACCGAAAGTTGTCGGCAAATCAGACGGGATGCATGGACGTAAAACAGAATGTAGACAGAAGTCGACGGAAAAGTGTGGTTCCATGCCCAGCAGCTGTAGCCAGACCAACAGTCTGCAAGATGCAGATGTAGGAGATGTGAAAGCTGTGATTGGCAGTAGCTCGAGTTGTGCCGAAACTGGTTCATTGGCGTCTAATGACTATGGTATAGTTTCTCCAGTTGCGCGTTTGAACAGTAAAGCTGATCGTACTGTGTTGGCAGCCAAACCATCTTGTGTAGCGGAGACTTCTGAAAGAGCAGCTGATAAGACACTCGCGCTGGAGGAGTCCTGTTCTCCAGCACAGTCTGATACGTTGCCGCCGGTCCTGTCTTTACCAGATCCACTTCTGACGGACGTCGGCGTCCATCCACAAAGACCGCCGGTTCTGGAGCCGTCATACGTCGCATCACGCAGCAGCGCGGCGACAACTACGTGGACAGTTTCTGACGCTATCAGTGCAGACGTTTCCGTCGCCGGTTTGCCGTGCGAACAGTCACAACTGGTGGAGATGTCTGCGAGTCACGGCGGCAAGTTAAAAACTGACGGAGAGCGTGAAGCACACAGCATTGAGACGAGCACCGCGGGCCCAGTCAGTAGTGTTGCTTGTTCCGTTAGCGATCCAACAATGCAGATAACGAGTTCGGACACACCAGCGAGCTTGACAGTATCTACGTCTGCCACGGCACGCCCGCAGTGCCAGGTTAGCAGCGGTACTGCTGTCCCTCCGCCGACCAGCGCTCGTCGCATCTCATCCCTGGCACAGTTCCGTCCGACTGCATCAGCTGGCCATCTGCTGCCGCTGACTATGTGTTACACATGTCCCAGGCCGACAGCCCCTCCCGCTCCCCGCTTTCAGCAACCCGACCGAATCTAGATGGACTGTGGACACATAGAACATGTGGACATCCTGCATTAGTTGATCAGCATTAAAATGAACTGTTTGTGTGGTTCTTCTGCTGATGTTTTGACACCATTTTGGGGCATTATGAGATGATAGTGGCATCGGAGACCCATCGTGGACAGTGATGCCCTCCTCGGGAGTCTGCTGGTGTACAAAAGTCACTGGTTGGGTCGGTGCTTTGAGGCTGTTGGACATCCGGCCTGAAGAATACCAGTGCCACTTATACGATGGAAGCTTTTCTTGTGCAGCAAGTTGAAGAGAAACTTAGGCAGGCTTACTATCTTGGATTCTCCGGGAATTGACCTTTAAGATGGAGCCACATATAGGTAGGTAAGCTGAGCATTAGCAAGGACATATTGTTGGTAACCCATTCCAGCAACCTCTAAACCTTCGGTGGCCAGGCCTAACATTGATCTCATTTACGCCAGTCACCTCTTTTCCATTTTACTTATATTTAAGCAGTATGGTTGTATACAGTATATATAGGCAAGCTGTTGTGGTATTTATTAATGCTTATCAGTTATTACTGACGCTGGCGGTAGCCGATGCCGTTGGTAGGGTAATCATTAGTATCTGACTGCATGTCTGTCTGTGTGCTCGCACTTGAGAATGAAAACGACTTGAGCTATCAAGACCCAAGTTGGCACAGATGTCGTCCATGGCAGCTGCTAGTCATGCTAAGAAAATCAGGTCAAAGGTCAAGGTCATGCCGTTATGAAAAGGTCACAGTCACACTTTGCTAGTGTTCTGCTGCTGCCGGCAGGGGGCTGCATGTCGATAGGGCTGCGATTTCTACTGTTCATCTGTAAACGTGGTTCAGGTCAGCATATATTTCACAGATGAATTTGTGTTCTTGTGGTCAAAGCAACTGGCAACAACCTGCAGTTGTTGTTATGTTCGTAGGTGTTTGTTCGTCGAATGCTTCTTTGAGTATTGTACACATTAACCCAAGTCATTCTTTCGAGAAATTCCTGAACGTACTTGAGTGTTTGTGTTTCACAATTCATAGAAGCAAAAGCCAGTGTAATGTCGTTCAGTTAGTAGAATAGAACCTTTTTATTCGTTTTATATCGTGTTTTAATAACAGTGTAAAAAAGGTAAACGATGTATATATAGCGGTTTGTGCTAGGAACACCGCACCACTACGGAAACCTGCGTGACACATGGGATCACACACACAGAGTTACCTGCCACCCGGCATAGGCATCTCCCGTATTTAAGGTTTTGTTTTGTGAGTTGGCTTGTTTAAACACTGTGCAGTTTTGTATTGTATTACAGTATGTGCAAGGTTACATTTTGTGTTTATACAGGGTTCCCACAAACCTGGAATTGTCAGGGAATTTTGTAAACCTGGAAAAGTCTGGGAATTTTATTTTGCCTAAGCTGTGGGAACCCTGTCCCTGATACACCGTTTCTATTTATGATGCACACCTTATGCAGCTGAAACATGTCGTATGCACTGTATGAGGGTTGTTCCATAGTCAAGCTATAAAATGGCATCATTCCATCAGTTTTCAAAATGTGAAAAATCCGAAATATACATTTTGTATCTTATTTCGAAAATTAACCTAATGAATCAATTTTGTAACTAATTTATGGGACAACCAAATTTTGCAAAAAAACGGCTGTGTCTACTCAGTGGCACTTCTGTAAACTGTCCCAAAATCCGTTTTGAGCTTACTTTATTTGGGGGTCTTTAAAGATATCCATGGATGAGCTGATCCCAAACATGTTTAGTTGTATACTTGCTGCTGTTGTCAACTTTGGTTAGTGTTTTATAAGACATTTCAGGTAATGTGACAGTGTCTGACAGAACAGGTTTTTAAGAGGATTTTATGCACGACAGATTTTATGCTGATCCATACTTTGTGTGTAAATAGTTATTTCCGATCATTGGTATAGTAGAATGTAGTTTACTAGTATCATGCATTTGTGAAAATGGTCTAAATTGGATATTGGACTGTTGCCTGGATTAATTAGTACATGTACATGTATTGCATTACTTGGTGCACATGTTCAGTAATTTTTATTATTTTTTCTTCAAGTAGTTCCCAAACCAAACTGCGGTTCTTAGTTGTTCACAGTGTTATTTGTGTGTTAGTTGCAATAAATAAGGAGACATCAAATGCTAAATACATCATCTGAAAAATTTGAAACCAGCACTAAAGCCATACATTTTTCTGCAGTAAATTCCGTATTCTGCACTCTTCTAATGGCATGTCTTCCACTATAATGAACTGTAGGCTGAAATGGCAGAAGCTGGTAGTGATTGTTAATGCACAATTTTACTTCAAGCTTGCTTCTACAAAATGACCGCTTCTCTTACTAACCTGTGCTCTCAGGCTTACTCTAACCTTTTCTCACTCTCACTATCACACTCCCTGGCCACAGCGCCTCTGAAGTTCGCTATAAAAAATGTGTATTATTATTTTTATAAATAGCCAATCACAAGTAAAGATTGATTGAAATGTCAGTGGGAGACTCAGCTTATTATGTAGTCATTTTTTGGTTGCTCCTTGGCATTGGATTTGGCCAGTTGTGTGTCACTCACGCTCGGTTCCAAAAACAGGAACGTACAGAGGTCATGTTAGTAACTCCATCAAATAACCGCCATGAGTTTGGTGTTTTGAAACACACTGTACAGTTGGTATGATATGAACTCAAATCTTTTTGTCAAAGATTACTGAAGTACGATTTTTACTGCTGTATGTTTGAGGGCGCACACAGAACACGTCAGAATGAGTATCTGCTAGTGACGATGATCATTTAACATGCACAGATGACACTGCAACGTGCAGCATTTCGGAAACACTTAAACAGTGCTTTAATTGTAAATACACATTTGCAAATTCTGACAGTAGATATACGGTGGCATTATCACCTAATCTGCATGTAGACTCACTTCTATCTTAGGGTGACCACTATCCAGCTAGTAATGATATAACATAAGATACAGCAGTAGTGTTGCAACAAACCATACGTCACTCACGGATCAGATATCTTAAGACGTCGTGAATGAACTGAAACAAGAAACAACCTTGTGCCATTTATCACGAGCTAGGGGGGCTAAGCCCCCCATGAGCCAAGATGAAAGTAAAATGCGTTGTAAAAAATAATAAAGGCTATGCAATTGATGAAAATGAAATAACTTCAGTGGTGCCATGTCCTTCCACGTGTTGGCAAAATTTATCGTTGAATATGCAGAAATGCTTCAGCTTCTGGGG
>Ga0209782_1000677_pt1 | contig 15778 bp, 10 predicted proteins | sample WorMetmaBAHAMAS1_FD_187390 | JGI IMG/M metagenome (GOLD analysis project Ga0209782, IMG submission 187390) | Marine gutless worms symbiont microbial communities from Max Planck institute for Marine Microbiology, Germany - Inanidrilus... | ecosystem: Host-associated > Annelida > Digestive system...
GTGTAAGATCGACTGCAGAGTCATAGCTATAAAACAACGAAAATCAAAATAATCGCTCAATTATAATCACAGAACACATGTGCTGTAACATTTAATCTGTCAATCACTTGATTTTAATGTAAAAACCAGCACATGTGATTATAATTGAGCGATTATTTTGATTCGGTTGTAAACTGGGAAGTTTTTACCATAAATATTTGCTGTTTATTGCTAAAATTTGATTTAAATCTTCCATCTTTACTTGTTTGGGTTATTAATTAAGTTAGGCCTAAGGTCTGGAGGCTAAATCTACACCACCATGCAAAATTTTGTCAAAATCGAACATACGAGATATCACGTTTTTTTCGATTTTTACCACGTGACAGCTATGCTAAGCGCGGTATATGCCGTCGTCATGTGTCCGTCTGTCTCTGTGTGTGTGTGTGTGTCAGTCACACTCCGGTATTGTATAAAAACGGCTAAACGTAGGATCACGCAAATAATGCCACATGATAGCCCCTTGACTCTAGCTTTCTGACACCAAAGTTCGTCGCAAAATTCGAAAGGGATCACCCCCTACGGGGGCAACAAATGCAGGTGGGGTGGGTTAAAATTCGTCACTTTCGATGAAAAATGCGCTATAACTCCAAAAAGGTACAAGATAGACGTATAGTTTCTATTAAAGTCGAATAGGAAGTCATATGCGCTCTATCAAATGGTGATGTTTCCGATAACCTCGGGTAACCCCTAACCCCGAAACCACCCCAATTTTTGCATTTTTCGTCACCGTTCATATCTTCGTAGTGAGTTAACATAGAGACTTCATATTTTGTTTACAGGTTGATCGTAGCTAGTCCCATCCGACGGACGACAAACCATCCCTGAAAGGGGCGTGGTTACTTCACGTGACACGTTTTAAATTTTGGGTGCCCCATCCATATCTCAGGAATGGCTGAAGCCATAGCTCTGAATTTTTTTTACAAAGGGATCAATATTAAGTCTTGCCAAAAGGATGACAAATCACCCCTAAAAGGGGCGTGGTTTTGCTCACGTGACCCATTTTCTGTATGCACAGCTGTGGAGTTAGAAACAATTCTCCTCGCCACTCGGCGAGCTGCTATCAACAATGTCGCGCTGGACGGACTGCTGCTTATCGCACGTACGGCGCTTGAGGCTACGCACGTCGCACGCTAAGGCTTAGGCCTAAATTCCATGGGTTCGATGTGTCACCGTGTTTCTTGCAAACTTGATTGTATAACATATAGACAACGAATCAATTAAGTGGAGTTTGAGCATTATCGTTCAAATATTTCTTGGTCTGCCTAACAATTTGCTATCAACCGACGCTTATTGGCTGCATAGTAATTATACTTTGTGGGACGTGTGCAATGTGTCGATTTTTACCGTGCGACGCTATGCTAAGCGCTGTATATGCCGTCGTCGTGTGTCTGTCCGTTTCTCTCTCTGCGTGTGTGTATCTGTCGTATTGTATCAAAACGGCTAAACGTATACGATCACGCACATAATGCCACACGTTAGGCTCGGGACTCTAGTTTTCAAATGGGATGTTTTGTAGTTGCAGAATTTCTAGTGACAAGTGCGTCGTGCAGTCCCTCTACCATAGCAGAGCCTCTTGTTAAAATGGTCGCCGTCCGTAATCTTGGATTCTCAAATTTTCAAATTTTTTGTTGCCAGTCGGGTTGAAACGACTGATGTGCATCACTGTGCAAATTTTATCAAAATCGGTCAAGCGGTTACTGATATATCGCATTTAACAATTTTCCAAATGGCGCCATCCCATCATCTTGGATTTTTAAAAATTTGATTTATTGAACAGGCGGTAAGCTGTGGAGGACTAATATATGTCATCGTTCAATATTTCATCAAAATCAGCCTAACAGTTGTGGAGATATTGCAATATTTTGATTTTTAAGATGGCCGCAATCCACCATCTTGGATTCTCAGATTTATAAATTTTTGGTTTGCCATCAGATTCGGCGGCCTAATATGCATCGCCGTACCGATTTTTTTCCATAATCGGTCAGACGGTTGCTGAGATATCTCATTTAACAATTTTCAAAATGACCGCTATCTTGGATTTTTAAAAGTTTAGTCTTTTGAACAGTTGGTGAGCTCTGAGGACTAATATGTGTTATCATACAAAATTTCAGCAAAATTGGCCAAAAAGATTTGGAGATATCGCAATTTTTCGATTTTCAAGATGGCCATTGTCTGCCATCGTGAATTTTCAAATTTTTAAATTTTTGGTCACCTGTCAGAGTGGGAGGCATAATATATGCATCACCTTGCCAAGTTTCATAAAAATCAGTCAAAATGATTGCGGACATATCGCATTTAACATTTTTCAAAATGGTGGCCTTTCGTCATCTTGGATTTTTAAACAACGCTTAGGGTTCGGAGAACAATATGCATCAGCATGCAAAACTTCATAAAAATCGGTGGAACCATTGCTGAGATATAGCAATTCATCATTTTTTAAAGATGGCGTCTGTCTGCCATTTTGGATTTGTGGGGCAAATTTTGGAACGACCCACAACCAGAATTTGATGGTCTTTATCACTGTGCAGAATTTGGTTGGAATTGCATTAGTCGTTTTGATAATACAAAAGTTTGAAATTTGAATATTTTGCGTGGTTGGTTGCAAAACGCTTGTTTCCGCCAATTTTTGGCTGTTTTGTGGGTAAAAATAGGGGGAAATGGAAACTTTCTGCATTGTTATCCCTCTAGGAATGCAATAACCTGGAATTGACATCACATGAAGCAAATTGCATAAAAATCGGGTATACGGTTTAGTCTCTGGATGCGAGTAACATTTGGGGTCACAAAAAAGATAGCATAGCATAGGATAGGAAAACTAACAAGTATATCTGCTAATGCCGATGGACTGCGCGACGCTGCTTCATGTAAAATCGACCATATTGTAATGCCCCCACCAAGTATAATTTCCAGACAACGAGCGTCGGTTGATAGCAAATTGTTAGGCAGACCGAGAAATGTCGGTTATTACCACATATTTGAACGATAATGCTCAAACTCCACTTGGTCGATTTGTTGTCTATATGTTATACAGGCAAGTTTAAAATAAGCACGGTGACAAATCGAACCAATGGAGCTTAAGCCTTAGTGTACAGAAGCACTAGCGTCGACTGTCGGAGGTGCGATAATCAGTAGCTGTCGTGTCCAGGCCAGTGTTGATCGCAAATTACCGAGTGCAGTGGAGATTTTTACTAACTCCACAGTTGTGCATACAAAAATGGGTCACGTGAGCAAAACCACGCCCCTTTTATGGGTGATTTGTCATCCCTTTGGCAAGACTTAATATAGTCTCCTTTTGTACAAAATTTGAGAGCTCTAGATTCAGCCATTCCTGAGATATGGATGGGGCCCCCAAAATTTAAAATGTGTCACATGATGTAAACGCACCTTTCAGGAACGGTTTGTTATCCGTCGGCTGGACTAGCTACGATCAGCCTGTACACCAAATATGAAGTCTATTTACTCACTATGAAGATATGAAAGGCAACGAAAAATGCAAAAATTGGCGTGGTTTGGGGGTTAGGGGTCATCGGAACCATCGCCATCTGATAGATTGCATATGACTTCCTATTCGACTTTAATAGAAACCATTTTCGAGTTATAGCGCGTTTTTCGTCGAAAGTGGTGAATTTTAACCCATCCCACCTGCATTTGTCGCCCCCATAGGGGGTGATCCCATTCGAATTTTGCCGTGAACTTTATGTCAGAAAACTAGAGTCACGGAGCTATCGTGTGGCGTTATTTGCGTAATCCAACTTTTAGCCATTTTGATACGATACCGGAGTGTGACAGATGCACACACACAGACAGACGGACACACGACAGACACACACACACACACAGATGACAATGACGGCATATACCGTGCTTAGCATAGCGTCGCGTGGTAAAAACCATGCAAGGGTGATATTTCACACATATGCCGCCACGCTGCCAATGGGGCCATTGTTTTGGCATGCGGGCGTTCATCGATGATATAATCACCCACACCAAATTTTTTCTCAATCGGTTTAGAGGTTTTGGAGTTCTGCTCCCCTGAAATTTTGCTATCTCCATCGGATTGGCTGGTCGATCTTACAACAGTGTATGCACTGCCGTGATACACTGTGCTGTCCACTTGTTGTCATCCAAGTTGATTCTATCCTTGGTGAAGTACGTAGTACCAGATGGATCGGTTCTTTCTCCTCTACTCTGCCGATGTGCTGCAGCTGATACGATCTCACCAACTTCGTGCACTCGCGTATGCCGCCAACAATCAGATCTATGGATATAGTCGATCATCCAGCACCACCGGTCTGGTTGTCAGGATTTCCGGATGTGTTGACGACGTATAGCTGTGGATGTGGATGAGGTCAAACTGACTGCAACACAACTCTGCCAACACACAGGTTCTTTGGTGTTCATCAGCATGTCGTCAGTACCAGATCCAGACCAAGCCAGTCCGTATTGGCAGTGCCAATATTACTGCGATCTCTTCTGTTGTTGATCTGGGCATCCACATTGACTCTGACATCACCTTCAGGAGTCATGTCATCTCAACCATTCGAGCATGTTTCGCGGCTCTGCATCACATTCGGAGCGTCCGGCATTCTCTGTCGCCTCAAATCTTGTTGACTCTGATCCGAGCTTTGGTTATGAGCAAGGTTGACTACTGCAAAGTCGATTTTTGTCGGTGGACAGATCGCAGTCGGTCTTGAATGCCGCCGTCCGGTTGGTATTTTTGGCCAGGCAATCAGACCACATCAGTCCACTGATCCACGAGCTACACAGGCTGCCAGTTCCAAAACATATCTGGCTTCAGCTGTGCATTATGGCATATCGCTGCCTGCTGGCTGAACGGGACAGCGCCATCTTACCTAGCTGACGGTCTACGCTGAGTCACTGATGTAGATGCTGGTCGTCATTGTCTACGGTCTGACGACGTGCTGACACCGTTTGTACTGCCAACTCGTCGATCAACCCTGGGTGACCGTGCATTCTAACGCACGGAACAGATCAACCGTGGGTGATCGTGCATTCCCAGTGGCTGCTTCCAAGGCATGGAACAGTTTGCCGCCGTATGTCCGGTGTGCGACGACACTGTCAGGCTTTCGTCGAGAACTTGAGACTCTTTTGTTCCAGTCGAGTTTCAGCTGACTCTACCACCAGCGTTAAATCACTGCCATACTGGACTAAGTGCATCAGCCGACACTTTTTCGCTGACTATGTACAGTTCCCTTGCAACTTTGTGAACCATCACTATAATAAGTTTAAGTTTCTTTTTGATAATAATAATAAGGATGATAGTACATCTGGTGCTGGCATCTGCTTTGGTTGATGTTAAGTTTGTGTGCTTACTGTTACAATTGCAAGTTTGTATGGTTTTTGTGATTTTTTGAGATAAAAATTGTAACAAAATCATTATGCATTGTAATAGGACTATGTGCTTGCTGTTGCATATGGCTGAGTCATCAGTAGACATCAAGTTTGTAGTTGGCAGCAAGAGACATGCAGTAACTCCTCAGTGTGTACAACTCGTAGTTGACACTCACAGCTCTGTGTCAATGCTGATTGCTGATTGCTACTGATTGCCTGATGACTGATATGCCAATGTACCAGTGAATGCTGTATGTGCGGACGCTGGTGAACTACCATAATGCAGTTAGTTGTTATGCTGATTTGGCAGACATTATCCAAAGACAACAGCAACAGTCGTCGCTGAAACGCCGGAGCTGGCACGCCTTGCACAGAACACCAAGCTTCAGAGTCAGGTATTGTCATCATCCTGGCAATCAGGCATCATAATGAAATTCATCATCACTGATGTCTGTTGAACATCTAATGACCTGCTCCTGGCGTGTGTGCTGTGTGCTACTATTAGGTGAAGTACCATGAGGAGTTTGAGAAGAAGATCAAAGGATCCAAGATTGAGGTGGTGGATGACCCAGAGTCGAAGCGGTTGAAAAGACTGGGCAGCCTCGTGAGTCAAGTGGAGTACAAGAGGAGTGACTCAGCAGACAGCACATCGGCCGCCGCTGCACGACGCTCGAGCCTCACACACACGCCGCCTGTCGTGACGACCTGTATGTATCTGTGCACCGGCCTCCTGGCCTGGCCTACTAGTTGAGCTACTTACTAGCTTCACTGCAGCACGCAGCTATGTCTGTCTATATACACTGTGTCTCAAAAAACATCTCCTAGAGTCACGGGGCTATCGTGTGGCATTATTTGCGTGATCCTACGTTTAGCTGTTTTGATACAATACCGAAGTGTGACACACACACACAGAGACAGACACACGACGACGGCATATACCGCGCTTAGCATAGCTGTTGCGCTGTAAAAACTTGTCACGTGACATAACCACGCCCCTTTCATGGACGGTTTGTCGTCCGTCAGCTGGGGCTAGCTGCGGTCAACCTGTACACCAAATATGAAGTCTCTCTCTTAGGCGACGAAAAATGCAAAAATTGAGGTGGTTTGGGGGTTGAGGGGTCACCCGAGGTCATCGGAAACATCGCCGTTTGATAGAGCGCATATGACTTCCTACTTGACTTTAATAGAAATTATGCGTATATCTTGTACCGTTTTCGAGTTATATCGCGTTTTTTGTTGAAAGTGGCAAATTTTAACCCACCCCACCTGCATTTGTCGCCCCCATTGGGATGATCCCGTTTGAATTTTGCCGTGATCTTTGGTGTCAGAAAACTAGAGTCATGTGGCTATCGTGTGGCGTTATTTGCGTGATCCTACATTTAGCTGTCTTGATACAATACCGGAGTGTGACAGACACAGACAGACAGACGGACACACGACGATGGCATATACTGCGTTTAGCATAGCGTCGCGCAGTAAAAAAAGAAAAACATCGCTGGGCAGGCTAAAAAATACCTAGCTTTAGCCGTAACCCTAACTACCATAGTTAAACATAGAATTGTTAAAAATAACCTTAACCCTAACCCTATTTCTAATCCAAGCCCTACCCTAGGGTACCTTAGAATTTCAAAAATATATACTGATTTATTTTTAAAAATACTCTTTGCTGTGGACGTGGCCTAAAGAACAAAAATAAGTATTTTCATTTGCGGCCTAGCTGCACCAGCTGGCGGTTTAGCGCTGTGGTAGCGTCGTTTGTCGCACGAACGAAGTTGCTCAACATTGAGCCCGGTTAGTGCTGGGATTGGTGACCGTCTTCGGGCGGGTATACCATCTCGGTATGTAACCAAGCCAACTAGGTCTACTCAGCCTTGCATCCCTCTCGAGTACCAACCTCAATTGGCTGGGGTAAAGGCGGGACTGTGAACTCTGCCGCGTGGCAGGTAACACTGTGTGATCCCATATGGCACGTGAGTTCCCGTAGCGGTGTGGTGCTTGTAGCACAAACTGCTATACGCTTCCTTCCTTACCAGTCCGCTTGTGCCACGGTACTCATGGAGAACAGTAGCCATGGAGGGTACAGTGGCTGTGTCTACAGGGCACAACAGCAGTCATACACTGTGATTATTTCTCCACTGTAGTGTTAACAGCCGGCTGATGCTTAATTACAATGCTTTACCGTGTGATTGTGTTACAGTGTTGTGGTTTCATGCGTACTGTGTGTGTCTGTGAAGCAGATGAGAGTGAGGTATACAGACACGTGACGTCATCGTCGCAAGCCGACACGACGACGACGTCCAACAGCAACAGCGACCTGCTTAGAGGTTACAGTTTACACTGAGTGATCTGTGCATGTAATACTTGACAGTTATTGAAACTTAACAGTAACTTAATCACTTCATTTGCAAAAAATAAAAGTAGTGAAAAAATCCAGACAACTCAAAGTTGCAAGCTAGGCATGTTTGCTTACTTACTAGAGTTATAATAACTACATGATTGATGGGAGTGTTTTTATTTTTGATTTATTACTACTTTAACGCTTTGACTTTAGTATGTTAGTTGTAGTGAGTCGTTGTGTGTGTAGACGATGACGTCGTGGAGAGGCGACGTGTTGGCTCAATTGCTGACTACGACCCAATCAACGAGCACTACGGCTCACTGACACAAGGCTATCAGCCGACGTCGCGTGGGTCAGTGTCCAGTCAGAGCTATGAGTGGCACGAGACGTTTCCACTGCCTCAGAGACCTGCGTCGTCACTGATACACCACCACCAGCCGACTGAGCGTGCTGATGATGCTGCTGCTGCTGCTGCTGGTGATGATGATGCTTGTAAGTGTGTACATCTGCTACTGCTGCACTAGACTGTCATGTCCAGTCAAGTTCACAGTTTCTTCAGTTTAGACGAGGTCGTCAAGTGCAAACCTTTGTGGATAAATTAGGTCATATTTTTACACGGCAGCATAGACGACACAATTAATATAGATATGTTCAATATTCTTTACTGAATAATGGGTAGCAGTTACTTGTAAATAGAAGCATCGCCTGCATGTAAACATGGCACCATAACTAGTGCAAATTGATTGTTAATAAATATTTTACAGATAAATAAATAAAAAAATTTTAAAGGCTCTATGGTTGACAGGGTGATTTGTTGATAATGTGTGCTTTGCTGATGGACATAACTACAGGGTGCACCAATAAAAACCATCTCTTATACGAAAATTCTGCATTTCTGCAAAGGTAGCATGGATTTGAGATAAACTTGATATTGTTCAAGAGATTCGGCAGTTTAAACTTTAAAGTTCAAATTTTCAGGTGAACGTGCAGTTACACACTGAATATTCATGAATAACTAATCCAACTGTGCACAGCTTTTCACCAACGGTTTAGGCATTTCACTGATAACAGTCCGTTGCCTAGTTCACTCAGTAGTTAAAAAGAGTGTTCAAAATGTCTACCAGCTACAGCAATACACGATCAAAGTCTGTTGTGAAATGATACATGATTGCCTTCATATCAGTGAACTCTTGCTGCAAATCATTTCATATCATAAACAAAACAGTCTTTCAGCTCAGCAATGTTGGTCATGTATCTTTGTGTGACTGCATTCCAGTGTTGAGCCCCATATATGATAATCCATCGGTAGATCAATCTGGTTTATTTTTAGTCGTGCCTCTCGCATGCTGCAAGGCGCGACTCAACCTGTCAAGATGCCATGTATCTATCTGTGTGTGGAAATAGTTTTTCCGACCAACCCCTGTCTCCAAGCTGGTTTGACCGATCTCGATGAAATTTGGCATGATGGGAGGTCTTAGGGGGTAGCATCCCCTAAAAAATTTTGGTGAACTTTGGTCCACTTTTTTGGGGAGCACAACCCCTCCACCCCCATGAGGAAACCAAGGGAGAAAGAGATAATGCAAGGAACAATGGCAGGTGCACGCAGGCGAGGAAGACCACGCACAGCCAGCCTGGATGGACAACATCAAGACGTGGACAGGACTCACCTTGAAAGAGTCACTCAGAATGGCAGAGGACAGAGATAAACGGAGAAAGTACATTCATGGTGTGGTCAACCTTCAGATCGAGGACGGCTGAAGAACAGAACCCTGTAGTCAAGGTTTGTTGTGTGACACAGTGGTAGAACGTCGGTCTCTGGCCAGGAAACTTTTTCTGTCGTGCGCTCAACCTGCAGCTGATAGGTGACCGCCATCCACTCCAGGTCAGCCAAACAGGCCAACTCAGCTTTTCATCCTTTCGGGTCAATAAATGATTAGTTAGCTGGAATCGGATACTGGCGCCATCTGGTGAAAGCTACACAGGTAACTGTAGGCCTGGCGGAAAGTAGTGGCAGCCTGCTGCTGGGTGGATGGCTTTAAGTCACCTGTGGGTTGACTGTCTGTATGCTGGGCTCATCGTTGGGCCCAACGCTCGCTAACGAGTATTGGAAAGCTTTACCTTTTACCTGTAGTCAGTGATGCTATTGATGGCAGTGATCTCAATGACTGCTGTTGTGTGTTTCGTCTAGTATCAGTGAATGGTGAATCACAGCAGACAGTTGACAGTGCTGCTGATGCGGTTGCCAACGGCAACGTTGATGAGACTGGAGACAGTCGTCATGTCAACAGTGATGATGATGGACGACAGTGGCAGCAACATCGTGATGATAATAAGTTCGGTGATGTCGACTCAGATGATTCACGACCATCACATCACCATGACGACCGTCATGATGATGACGATGATAATGCTGCTGAGACAGCTGATGGTGACCATGACGACACTGCTGCTGCTGCTGCTGTCTCATCACTGGTAATGTACAGTCTACACTCGGTTGTGTTGTACCTTTCTCCACAGTGATTTGTCACACCAGCCTCTCTGCACATTTCTTAACAGTGATGCTGGGTGAAGTATGTAATTACCACAAAACACTAATATTCATTTGTGTAATGATGTCACCGTCACTACAGATGTAAAGTTGATTTTTTCAATAACTTATATTAATTTTTTTAAACCAGTTAAACCTAACCCTACTGACTCTACTAACACTAACACTATTTGGACATTTGGCTGAAAATTTCCACCAGTAATCTTATGTGAAGAGATCAATGAGAAGAGAGCTAAACTTACATTTTAAGCCGATGCCCGAGGTGAGTTGAGTAATTTGGTGAGTAACTGAGTCAAACAGCAGTCTGCAATCTGCTGACTTCAGTCAAGTGTTGACTTCAGTCAAGTGTTAGTTGTATGTGATTGGCAGGCGTCGTCGGTGTATTTGGCGGTGTATGAGTACGAGGCGCAGGACAGTGACGAGGTGAGTTTCAGTGAAGGAGATCGTATCATTGAGACGGAGATGATTGACGATGGTTGGATGTATGGTCGTGTGGAGCGGACCGGCGACTACGGCATGTTGCCATCCAACTACGTTGAACCTCTCTAGCTGCTACTGAATCACACACACGTGCCACCGTGATGCTGAAGATGCTGCTGCTGCTGCTGCTGGTGGTGAATGGTGCTGTTGATGGGTTAAAGTGTGTGAATGCAATAATACGCAATGTGAACATAGATGACGTCGACGACTGTGAGTGTTGCTAGACGTCACGTCACGTAGATGTGACAGCTTGACCAGTGTTGACCAATGACCAGTCAGCACTGACCGACTGACCAATGACCAGTGTCACTCAGTTGACATCATGCAGTCTACGTGTATCGTGTATAGCAGACATTGCTGCAGCTGTCTGTTCCTTGATATGTTGCAGATAACTTACAATTGTTGTGTGAATGTTAAGGAAATGTTGAACACCGAGAGACAAGCAAAACACAAGGTTCTGACATGTCTCCTTATTGTCTCAAATCCTAACTACATCACGACACTACAGATCATAATAAAGTTAGTCATAATAATAGTCATAGATTAGATACTGTTATAGCAGATTGATTGACTGATTGCGAAACAAAGGCACAAAGTTAGTTTGGCACATATTTGCTGCGCCCGTGTCTGTAGGGCAGCAGAGTATTGTGATGAGTTTGTCTGTCCGTCTGTCTGTCTGTCTGTACACATATCTCAGGAACCACACATCTGCTTTTCACCAAATTTTCTATGACCGTCTGTTGCCCGTGGCTTGGTCGTCCTCTGTTTTTGTCTACTTCTGTTTGGTATGGTTGTCATCCTATAATGGGCCCTATGGCAGCTTTATGCTACCACTTCTAACACCTTTGCTGCATGGTATTGGTTGTGCGCTGTCTTAGACGATGTTGGATGTTAATACTAGATGAGTCTGTCGTGGAAGGGGGCCGGGGGCAGAGTTTGCTGTGTACCATTGCTTTGTTTATTTTGTGTATGAATATTTGTGTCTGTTGTACGGCAGATATTCAGTGACACTAGAAAGTACACGCCAAACTGTTACATTCCGTTGCGTCGTTGTGTGTATATCTTAAATGTGACTTTACTGTTAGTAATGTGATTATTTTGATGCACCTGCACATCATTGTAGCTGCAAGTTGCTTTGTTTTCAGTTGTTTGTAGCACGTAATGCATTACGGCAGCTCAGTTGGATTTCTGCTTCAGCGCTCTTATCAATTAATTAGACTGTTTGTTACGTTGCGTTGTCTCGTAGTGAGACATAGTTAACTGCATCACACGGTGACTGACTGACGGCAGCTCAGTAGTAACTAGCAGGGTTAACCCTCGAACGTTTCTCTTTTCTTCTTACCTTTCTTTGTCATTGATTATGGTTCTGCTGACTTAATGGCTTATCACTGTCAAGTTATTTCACTCATTGGCAGCATAGCAACATGATAAAAGTAAGTACACACATGCAGGGTGTGCCAATAAAAAAACAATCCCTTAGATTGTTACAGATTTTGTCACAAAATTGATACTTTTTACAGAGGATTTAGGCCATATATACAGCAAATTTTGTTACAATATTTGGTTTTATTTAAAGGTAACATCAATTTGAACTTACCGGTAATAATACATTTTTTTCTAAGTGAACAAGTAACTAAACCGAGATTCTGATCAAAAAATAACAGAAAATGCACCAGATTGATATGCCAACGGATGTATGGGTTGCAATGCTAGAACACTATCAAAGATACATGCTAAAGCTGACCAACATTGCGGAGCTGAAAGACTGTTTTATTTATTCTATGGAATGCTTTGCTACAAGAGTTCAATTGATATTAAGCCGGTCGTATCATTTCGCAACAGACTTCAATTGTATTTGCAGCTGGTGGAAATTTTGAATACTGTGTTTAAATACTGAGTGAGAGCTATATGCAACTGACATTCATCACTGAAACGTTTGAGCCGTTGGTGAAAAGCTGTGCAAAGTTTGCTTTGTTATTCGTGAATATTCAATATATAACTGCATGCTCATTTGAAAAATCGAACTATAAAGATTAAATTATTGTATATGTTGAACCATATCAGTTGTTTTGATAAAATTTTTGAGATAAGTTGTGTGAACACTCACATACAAATTCTAAAAGTTTGGCTCAAATGCGTGCTATCTTTGCTGAAGTACAGAATTTTTTAGGGGGTGTTTTTTGACACACTCTGTACACCTAAAACTTGACTATAAGGAAAGAAAAAGCTTGAGAGTGGATGCACTTGGAGCTAATGAGACTATAGCAAGTGATAACTTGGTTGTGAAGTGCAACCATCATCATGCCGCTTCAGTCACTCAACAGTGCCGTTGGAACTTAACAGGCATCAGAGAGAAACCGCCTGCGACGTTACGACAGACAGTTCCACTCTTACCTGCGCAGATTCAGGTTTTGTTGTGAATCAGTTCTTGCTTGGTCTGCACTGATCTGTTCTTGTTTTATGCTTCTCCGTTAATAAGCTTGTACATTAGTTTCTACTTCCATTACATTATGCAGGCAGCCAATTGAGGAAATGATATGGCATACCAGCTTGGTTATTGTATAAGACTAATACAAAATTATGCATGATTTATGAAATATTGTCAGTCCTGTTGTCAATTTTACGAAGCTCAAGTTGCGTGGTAAATCTGATGTTTGTGTTTCTTATATTTAATTTGTATGTTAGCATAATTTCTGGAGAGTCCTGGTGTATTTCAGTGACAGTTGGAGAAAAGATTTCTTTTGCTACAGGGAACAATTTCAGAACTCCGCTTGCCAGTTTGCTTCCACTGAAAATATCCAAGTAAAGCTGTTGTTGGCTTGTCAAGTTGCATTGCTATGAGACGGAAGGTTCTGATAAATGTTGGAACTAAGGTGACACATGACCGAGTGAAATCTCATGAGTGACGTATACAAAAACGACTGATGTAGAACCAACTTGTTTTGAGATTACATCGTACTGATGAGTCTCTACAAATAGGGGTAATTTGTTGTGATATTGACCACAATTTTGGACTATACCAGTTTTTACTTTATTGTTGCAAAACTTGTGTGTAGCCATTGTATGTTGGACTTTATTTTCTCGATCGTCCTGGCAGAGAGGATGCCCTGACTTGCTGCTATGCTGACTGCTTTGGAATCTTGTTACATCGTTTGACCTACGTAGTGTTTTTAATGCTGGAACTTCTGTTGCACTTTTCAGGCTTATGAACTGAACTGTCTGATAACATGCCATTGTAAAACTTATGTAAGGTTATTTTCTGTAATGTTACGTTTAAAATGAGCTGTGTATATCAAATCAGTTTGTTAGTTATCTTCCAGTCTGAAGCCAGGCAGCTTGCTGCAAAGGACTAACAGGCATCTACAAATGCTTCTGGTGGCTAACTATTTTTCATCAAAGTGTTTTCAAACTTTATCGAAATGTATAACTTTCAGTCAACTGTTACCATTTGTCCCACAAATGTTGAAATTTGTCCCAAATATATTGTGTGCATATTACTTTAATAGTCATTATTGGATTTTTGCCAAAGTTTGTAAGTTATGTATGGGCATAATATTGATGAGTTTGATTAACCAGCCAGATTGGGTTCCATTTATCCTCTGAAACTAATACTGCTCTTAAAATTACTTGTTTTATCGGTCATTTTGGAACAAATGTTGGGGGAGGTTACTGAGTTAGACGTGGCTGGTTATTGAATTTCAAACATGGTGCTGTTATTGAGCGTGGTAGACACTAGTCAACGGATGGTGATAAATTACCATGAAGTGGGCCTGATTGCAGTCACGTGACTAACAGTGGTGTGTCGTGCCTTGCTTTGTTGACGTCTGTGTTGATGGTAATGAGTTGAGTTGGTCGTGTTCGTGTGGTGTGATTGGTCCGTTTCTGTGTTGTCATGGCGACTGTGAACCACATTCAATCATGCCGTGCTGTGTGTGACCAGCTTGTCATTGGTCATCTTGTGATATTTCTAACAGTTCATTGACCTTGACCCTTGACCTTCACCTTGCTTAGAATGCAGTAACAAATGACATCATGGTATCTTTGTCCCTGGTGAATGGTTTTTACCGCGCGACAGCTATGCTAAGCGCGGTATATGCCATCGTCATGTGTCTGTGTGTGTGTGTGTCTGTCACACTTCGGTGTTGTATCAAAACGGCTAAACGTAGGATCACGCAAACAACGCCACACGATAGCCCCGGGACTCTAGTTTTCTGTTACCAAAGATCATGGCGAAATTCGAAAGGGATCACCCCCTACGGGGGCGACAAATGCAGGTGCGGTGGGTTAAAATTCATCACTTTCGACGAAAAACGCGCTATAACTCGAAAACGGTACAAGATAGACGTATAGTTTCTATTAAAGTCGAACAGGAAGTCGTATGTGCTCTATCGAATGGCTACGTTTCCGATGACCTTGTGTGACCCCTAACCCCCCAAACTACCCCAATTTTTGCATTTTTCGTCGCCTTTCATATCTTCGTATTGAGTAAATGTAGAGACTTCATATTTGGTGTACAAGTTGATGTTAGCTAGTCCCAGCCTACGGACAACAAACCGTCCCTGAAAGGGGCGTGGTTACATCACGTGACACGTTTTTGAATTTTGGGTACCCCATCCATATCTCAGGAATGGCTGAAGCTAGAGCTCTCAAACTTTGTACAAAGGGAGACTATATCAAGTCTGGACAAAGGGATGACAAATCACCCTTTAAGGGGCGTGGTTTTGCTCATGTGACCACTTTTTGTATGCACTGCTGTGGAGTTAGAACGAAATCTCCACTGCTCTCGGTGATTTGCTATCAACCGTGTCCTCGACGACGGCTATTGAGTATCATCCGTCCGACGGTCGACGGTGGTGCAGCGCATACACTAAGGCTTAAGCTCCATCGGTTCGATTTTTCACCGTGTTTGTTGCAAACTTGCATGTATAACATATAGACAACGAATCGATTAGTGGAGTTTGAGCATTATCGTTTAAATATGTGCTAATAACCGACATTTCTTGCTCTACCTACCAATTTCC
>Ga0209782_1000678_pt1 | contig 15773 bp, 10 predicted proteins | sample WorMetmaBAHAMAS1_FD_187390 | JGI IMG/M metagenome (GOLD analysis project Ga0209782, IMG submission 187390) | Marine gutless worms symbiont microbial communities from Max Planck institute for Marine Microbiology, Germany - Inanidrilus... | ecosystem: Host-associated > Annelida > Digestive system...
CGCTGACGCACACTGGCCCTTTGATCCCTAAGGTATGTTCAAAAAATCAATTAAAAATCTAAGATGGCAGACGGCCGCCATTTTGTCAAACGTTAAACGCAATATCTCCGCAGCCGTTCCACCGATTTTGATGAAATTTGATACGATGATGCATTTTAGACCTCTCCACCTGATGAAAAACCAAAAATTAAAAAATTTCAAAATCCAAGATGGCGGACGGCAGCCATCTTGAAAATCGAAAAATTGCGATATCTCATAAACTGACCGATTTTGACGAAATTTTGCATGATGGCACATATTAGTCCTCCAGAGTTTATCAGCTGTTCAAAAAAATCAAACTTTTAAAAATATAAGATGGCAGACGGCCGCCATTTTGACAATTGCTATATTTGATATCTCAGCAACCGTTGACTGATTTTGGTGAAAATTTGGTACAGCGATGCATATTAGGCCATCCAATATGACGGTCAACCAAAAATTTAAAAATTTCAAAATCAAAAATGGCAGACAGCGGCCATCTTGAAAATCGAAAAATTGTGATATCTCAAAAACCGTTTGGCTGATTTTGCTGAAATTTTGTACGATAACGCGTATTAGTTCCCAGAGCTTACCAGCTGCTCAAAAAATTAAATTTTTAAAAATCCAAGATGGCAGACGGCCATCATTTTGACAATTGTTAAATGCGATATATCAGCAACCATTTGACTGATTTTGATGAAATTTGTATGGCGATGCACATTAGTCGTTCTGACCCGATCAGCGACCAAAAATTTGAAAATTAAAAAAAAATGAAAATCCAAGATTGTGGACCACAGCCATCTTAAAAATCGAAAAAACGTGATATCTCGTATGTCCAATTTTGACCAAATTTTGCATGATGGTGTAGATTTGGCCTCCAGGCCTTAGGTCTAACTCAATAACCTAAACAAGTGAATAAAATTTAGCAATGAAACAGCAAATATTTATCGTAAAAACTTCCCATTTCACAACCAAGTGTTATATCGACTGCTGAGTCATAGCCCTAGAACAGCAAAAATCAAAATAATCGCTCAATTATAATCGCAAAACACATGCGCTTGGTTTTACATTTAAATCTGGTGATTGACAGATTTAAATGTTACAGCACGTATGTTTTGCCGCTAGTCTAGATTTGCACGTCAGGTTACGGTTAGGGTTAGTAGGGTTAGAGTTAGTGTTAGAAGTAGGGATAGGGTTAACGTTGTGACGTGCAAATCTAGACCAGCCATGGTCGTGCTACAAAGCAAGTTACGCTGCTATCATTTGCCGTTATCAGGACGCGTTGCCGTCGCAGGCTTATAGAGATTGCAGGGTCGCTAAATCAAGTACCAGCTTTAACAGGTTGGAGGCTGGGGGTAAAGGCGGGACTGTCAGCTCTGCCAGGTCGCAGGCAACGTGATCCCATGGCATGCGAGTTTCCGTAGTGGTGAGGCTGGTTGCAAACTGCTATACTCTGTTTACCTTACTTTAGCCTACTCAAAATAACTTCAATCAGCGGATCTACCATTTCTTTCCAGAGATCTGGACACTTTCTCTTACCATGATAAATTCGTTAGGTATGAAACTGAATAAACTATCCACTAGAAAAAAAAGTTGATGGAAAACGGTACCATTCTCCTCTTCCAAAAACTATGAAACATTTTAATGGAGAAACTGATAAATTCATATCAAAAAAGTTACATTCAGTGAAGACATAACTATGACATCTGAATTTCAAAACTGCAAGACCCTTTGCAAAAATTCGAAATACATCACTGTGTGCAAACAACAATATACATCACAGAATGGTTTTAATCCACTCAGCAAACAATACAATCACAGACATCATATCATTCATTCTTTTATAGGAAAGCAATTTCAATTATGATATATACATCCATGTAATGCAAAACTGCATATGCCAATAATTAAATGCACAAAAAGGAACTGCAAAAACTGGAATGGGACTGATGTGAAAAATTAACTCGAACTGTTACCTAAAAAGGCACAAACTACAGTGATATACGTCCATAGAGTAAAAATTACAATTAACTTTGCTGGTCTATGAAGTGATAATCAAAAATCATAAACATTACATCAAGTAAGTATAACATTGTGGATAAATAAAGTATAGAATCTCATGATTAAACTATTTAAAAATTAAACATGTGCGAATAATCTTAATGATTAGCTTTCATTCTCGGTATATAAATAGCAACGAGAAATAATAAAAAACCACTGTGTTATAAAGCACATATGCTTATATGCATGTAAAGTTGTTTCTGTAAAGTGCAACATTTGTCCTGGACAAACATCATAATCATCATCATCATCTGGTAATGTTAACAGTTAACTCCCTGTCTCTTAGAGACTGGTTCAGTGTAATCAATAAGCACAATAGTTTGACAGCATGACAATTACTCAATCTACACTGTGTCTCAAAAAAGTATACCACCCAACCACCAACGATAATTTTTACAATAATTGTCCAAATCCAATAATTTGCGGTACAAATATTAGTAAGCAAATATGCCATCAAATGGTGGTTTCGTTTCCCACTTCAGCTGTTTAACGTACTTAACTTGCCTTATGAAACTTTAAAAACCTAAAAATCATGAATTTAACGTCCAATTTCACATATCCAAATGATAAGAAGTTAAATGTGACACTGTAATTAACAGCAAAATTTTGTTATGCTTACATATTTATCATGCAATTTCTGGCTTAGAATGAACAGGAATAAGTGTTATTGCATCAATGAGCAGCAGCATAACGCTATTGATGCAGCCATCAACAACTGGACAAGGCGACTGACAGCATGTGTGCGAGCAGATGGACAACATTTTGAACACTAATTGTGAGCTTCTCATAAGATAAATAAGAATCATGGAATCATTAAGTGTAAATAACTTGGTTTATTCTCAAAAAGATGTTCCTTTACTGCTGACTTTGTAATTTTCAAATTCCTGAAGTTTAAGATATGTACATGAAACAGGTGAAGTGGGAAAATAAACCTACCTTTTGATGGCATATTCTCTTGATAATATTTGTACCATAAATTACTGGAATTGGAAAACTATTGTTGAAATAATTGTTGGTGGTTGGGTGGTATACTTTTTTGAGACACAGTATATATAAAATTCTTTTAACGACAGAAGTGTAACTTTTAAAATCTGAGTGATCTGTAATACAACTGCTTTTGTCATTCACAAATCAAAAGCAAAATTATGCACAATACGACACAAAACCATGTGTTTACACAATTGTTAGTAGTCACTGCCGAACAGCGTAATAAAGAAACTCAAGCTCAGCATTATTGTGTCAGTAACATTCACACAACACATACTCATTTTGTTCCTTCTTCGATGTCAATGACTTGCCTTTATATCTTAGTAATGAAGATCACTGTCATCAACACGTCAGTGACACTGGGGACAGTCTGAGTCCCTGTAAGTTGTGGAAAAACTCGACTGCCAAATGTTTATGATTCATTATTAAGCCTAATAACTCTCAGCACTGTATAACATGACCACAGAAATGAGACAAAGGTTAAATATCCGGATTTCTCAGGCAATATATGAGGGGATACATGCCCTTCACCACCACCTTAAGTTGATATCTATGAAAGAGACAAAGCACTAAGCGATGACTGCTCGTACTTCACAGTTCTTGAGCAACAGCATCTAACTATATGATCTGTCTGCACTGGCACTGAAAGTCCACCAGCAACCACAATTCTCCTTTAGACTGACAAACCACCTCCTGACCAGACGCTTTCAGCAGGGACAACATCGCCCAGCGTGAAGGCAGCAACACTCTTCCCTCAGGAGTCCGGTGATGAAGATGAAGAAAGGATGCGGACACTGGCTGCACTTAGTCAGTGCTTAAGAGTTTCCTTCATGCTCTGACACTCTGTCTGGGTAACAACAAGGGCATCTATCTTGTTCACTTGTCTCAGAATGTTCTTTCCTAGATCAAGTCATCATCATTATCTGATGATGATAACATCATAAACATACAGCCGGCGAGGGCCGCTGCATCGCTCCACTATGGTTCGTTGGTTGGAAAATGGTTCTTAAAATTGATATGGCAGCTTTCATAATCCAAACGAGTGATATGATAATAACAGACATCTTGACTGAGGGATGTTCATAATATCTTCTCTAGTTCCAGCTTTTTCATTACGTCGACAATGCAAGTACAGTCTATTCTCCAGACATCTACTGTCTTCTCGGTCATGTTAAATTGTTTACTGAACAGTCACTGTCCCACTTTCTATTAAAACGTAACAGCACAAAAATATAACAGATAACAAAAATTAACTCCCAAACAGTATCCAGTTAGAGTGCAATGTTAGTATAAAACAGCGTAATAATCCTTCACTCTCAAAACTCCATATACAATGTTATAAAAACAACCTCGACAAATCCAAATAAGTTCTTACAGTACAGATGTCGGTATAAAATATTGAAGTATGATAGAAACTATTTAGATGCCGAATAGGTCATGGCTGTGTTACTCACAAAGCAACGTTGCTTTCAGTGAATAAGAAGATCAAACACACGTAGATGTCGCCAGATCACACTGAGTGCCATGTGGACAGCAGTGCTGCTTGTCAGCACAGCATGTCGCCTATAGAACATACAACACGTTCACACAACTACAGTTACACCCACACACCATCGGCTCTTATGAATGTAAGCACTGCCAATTACGACCCTTCCATAGCACACACATCAATTAACGAACGTTAGAACATGACCTGCAGGTGGGTAATGGCTATGTCATAAGTACCAAATGCAATCTGGGACACTTCCAGTCATCAGAGCCAATGGTAGCATTTAACTCATTAAGTATGACTTCCTAGTAGTGTTCTATAGTAATCTTAGGTCCAGGTGGAATCACTGTCAAGTTATAAACCATAAGCAGAACCATAATACCATCAAACAGCAACAACAACAACATCACCGGATATTTCTAGAGCCACTCACTATGTGGCTAAAATCATCAACATAACAGCTCCAAGATCATGCTGAAAGTTGACAATAAAAATCACAATGATGACCGTTTTTATCTTGGTAGTTAAAATAATCATTTCAGCCACACACGAAAACAATTTGCCCCTCATGGACTTCAAAAACTATGCTCTGTGCATCCTTCATAATTGCCCCATTTGATTCGAAGTCAGCAAAGAAAGGAGACATTTTTTTCTCTCTAACTTCGCCAGTCAAGTGATTATGGCAGCAAGTACATTAGCGGTTAGCACAAACTTTGCTTAGCTGAGTGCTGATAAGCTTAATGCTTCCTCCAATTCGCTGGCTTCTTTCCAGGAGTAATGAGTTAATCAGCTGCCGCATTAAACATGATTAGTTTGCATCACTGTACGTCTAATCATTGAACCTCATTATTTCAGGCAGAGTTACAGAAAAACTGGAATAATACTCTTATAATGAGAATAATACCTGAAATGACCTTGACCATCACTAAAGGGTCTATGTCAAAAATAGTAAAATTTTCACGCTTAAATTTTAAAACAAACTTTACTCAAGTGAAATATTATTGAAATCTTCCCTTGAAACATAACTACGCAATGTGGAACCTTGTCAAGTACTTCCTAAAATTTGATATTTGTTCCCCATCCACAATCATACAGATAGATGTGGGACTATTCCTACAAACAATACTGTGGTAAGATATGTGACTATCAGTGTTTTCAATTGGTGTTGCATGGTACAAAAACTTTTTTGCAGTTGCTAGCAATAAGTAATTTAACGAGTTCTAAAAAAATTCAGTAAATTTGCAAATTTTAACATATTTTTAACAGAAGAAAATGACAAATTCTCGATCTATGCAATGCTGTGTGCTAATAACAATGCACAGCAACACACCTGTGAATACGGGCAACATCCATAGCCGCCGGACTGCTGTTCACAACAGGTAGTTTGGTCCGCACACAGGCTTTTATCGGGACACTGCACAAAGTTCTCGTGCTCGACTGCCGCGATTGCCGAGCGCCTGTGCAGCAGGTGCCAGCTGACGGCGAGACTGTTGGAGACACTCTGGCACATTCCCGAGGCACTGTCACACGATGAACGTAACGGACAGCAGTGCAAACCATCGTCACAGCACACTCCCTGTAATAGCGGAATTGCACAAACAGAAAACAAATATCACCACTTTCTGCCACCGCATTTTATTTTAATCAACACAACTTATATCTGCGTTGTGCATTATCAGATTTCTCTTTTTGTTTGTTTTACTATTTTATTCAAGCTTCCTTGTGTGCTTTGACACCATCGGCTTGGGCTGACAGCAAGAGCATCTGACTTACAAAAAGCAACAGTAAGGACCTACATGCAAAAACATCACCAGGAAAATTACTACTTTTTCAATGTTAAACACTAGGCTGAACTGAAGCACAAAAAACTGCATACGTTTTCAAAAGGACAGCAGCCGTATCCATGGTCAGAAGTACAACACGTGTGCTCAGGAGAACAGCGGCATAATTCCCACTGAGCCAGAAGAGACTTCATTTCCAGACTGTGGCGTTTATTAGCAGGCTGTTTCGTCGACCACGGCACAACATCCGACCCATGAATGCAAGAACTCTGAGCTGTGTCGCATCGGTAGCCAGTGGGACAGCAGTGCTCGCCATCAGAGCAACAGACTGCCTGAACACGTGCAATACTCCTCATACACTCACTACACTGGTTGAGGTCAACCTTGGCTAAGTCTAAAGGTGAAGACTAAAGGCTTAGACGAAAAAGATACACATTTAACACAGGGAATTCCCATGTTAAGACCGTTTTGTTCAGCTTAGCCATTAAATTTAGCGGATGTTGACCTCACCCACTGTATCATTCAACTAGGCAATCATACATAGCAGTCCCACGTGCGAAACTACGATGAGTACCTGCTGGTCTTTCTTGTTGAGCAAAATTTCATTGGAATCTCCGCTGTTATGCTTGTAATATTCTATTGCTATTTCACAACATGATGTGCTACAGGGCCATTACATGAAAAAATTACGTCATCCATAAAACCAAAAGTACATAACGTATCATAACATCACCAGAGGAGGACTGAGCCACAGCTATAAACAAACAACATGCATGCATAAAAAATTGGTAAAGTTCAGTGTCACATGGCTTTCGAGTTATGCGATGGCACAGACTAACAGACAGACAGAGAAACATAAAAAGACAGATAAACATACTCATCAAAATATTTTGCACCCCTCCCTGCAGTGAATTAACCAGAAGATGTTCAAAAAGCTTCTGAGAAAAAATACTGCATTTGGAAGAAACAAAAGAACCAACTTATATATGACATGCAACATTCAGACAAATCCATAGTAAAGATTTATTATTTGCAATCAAAGCATACAACATGGCAACAATGATGGAAGGATGAAGTGGATCTGCATGGGAGCAGTATCCCATCCATAGCAATAACTATCATACATCAGCTGCTGTAAACAAAGCCCAATATTTGCTGTCATCAATGTATTTTGACAATACCAGCCAACAATAAAAAAGAGCTAATAATGGGAAAGTCCCATGTTTAAGATGAGGTTATGGAAGGAAATATCCTATTTTATAAAGAACCCCTACTAACACAATGTTACCGAGCCGAACAACACACAAAATTGGACAGTTTCAGCTATCTCTCGCCTTCGAGGTTATTTTCGTTGTTACATTCAGATATAATGCAACAAGACTACACAAGTCTCAGTTGATGCAGACCAGCATGACATGCCGTGTTATATGCATAATGCTGTACACAAAAGAGGATGCTCAATATGACAAACTTGCAGCAGTCGTCAGTCAAACTAAGCTGACAACACTTGCAACAGTCAACATAACATGCCATGGCAATATATTTTTCTAAGTCTGAAGCCTGAGACAAAGTTCAAAGAAAAGTGCTGTCATTTTTGAAGCTATCGAAATTTTCTCATAACACCGTATAGGGTAAATTGAGGGAACCTCTATGCTATTAAAACCAGCTTAATCTGTACAGCCATTTCGACAGAACACCAGCTTGTGACCGACATACAGACAAAGGTTGCAGAATATACTGCGCTAGCATAGCATCATGCCAGTAAACAGTCTCAATGCCAGTCATGTATCTTTGTCAGTTTCAGCATTGCTTATGAAACAGGAAGTGAAATAAAAGAAGCTTAAAACCCATTTTTGGTGATCACAATTAAAATTGCTGTTCCCCTATCGAACTGACGACTTATCCAGAATTAGGAAACAACATCCGACAACTGTCTGAGAATCTGAACAAAAAGAGTACAAATGGCAAGCATCCTGTGGGACTGACTGCAGCTTACTATACACCTGGAGTGTAGAACAACCTGTAAACATGCATGTTTGCCAAAGATCCACAGACTTCCAGTGTTAAACGTTTTGTTGTCAGTGTCAATCATAAATTAACAGGGTGAATCAAATAAGTAGCCACCAATATCTGAGTCTATCACAGCCAAATTCTGCAAGTAATAGGAAATTTATATGTACACATGTAAGCCAAATTTGGGGAGTTTACGTAAAAACTTAATAAATTGGGGTTCATTTTTCACAAGTCCCCTCATTATTACTGTTTCACGCTTAAGTTTTGCTGCCAGATTTTGACTTCATCAACAATTATAAATAACTGCCAAATTTGCCCGACTGCAACCCATTAGATTATCATGTTTGAGGGGCTATGCTATAAGCTTTATCATAAGCTGTAACCACAACCCAAAACAGTCCCAAGTTAAATGAAGCACTGCAGTGGATCTGGACTGCCTTGCCATAGAAATCCATTGCTAAGGGTGTGAAGGACTTCCACATGCGACTCAAGGCCCATGTGCCAGCTAATTAAGGGCATTTTGAAAAAAAAATATTATCAATGACATAGCAGTTACTGACAAATACTGTTACGGTATGACTTCATGTAATGAAATGGGTTTGTTTCAGAAAAAGTTTGAGAAATTGCAGTAAACTGAAATATACTGTTAAAATCAGGGGCTGATGTTACAAAAAGCTTGCAGATCAATATTAAGATAAGTGGACAAAAACTGGTACATAGGTGAGGATATAAACGCAAAGAACTGGGTAAATTTTCGTCTGTGGAGAACAGCCACAAGAGGAATTGTAAGTCTTAAGGGCTTTACTTTTTTAAAACTCACCCTCTATATAGCCATAACCGCAAAGTCGCTAATGTGCTCTAATGTGTACTGTCAGCTAGCTGAGACTGTTTATCATACATTATATATAGGATCTGCCAGTAATAACTGAAAGAATTTTGATCAGAATGACTTGTACCTATTATGCATGTGTTTCATAGGTAGCTAGACTTGTATGTTGACATGATCTCTAAAGTTTTTGCATGTTACAAATACAAAATGCATTTGTCAGTGATCCAAATATCAACCAGAAACTAGCATTCAGCCGCATTTCGGTCAAATTTTTTAATTATCGCGTAAATTTGGCTAATCTAAATATCAGCCAAAAGAAATTTTTACAGATTGGGATCTTCACGGGACACACTTCAGCAACTTCGCTGGATTCCTGTCAAATGGCAATACAGTTTAAGTTGGCTTCCCTTTCCTAGTCTTACACACTGATACTCCATCATACCACATCACTCTGAATCACTTCATCACTACGTTCCTCTTCGCACTCGACAATCACCCTCTTCTGCCACTTGTATATCTCTCACACCGGTCATCATTTCAGTTCACGATAATTTCGTACGGTAGCTCCAACAATCCAGAATTCTTTAACTTCCACTATTCCTTTGTCTCAAACCATAAATACTTTCTGAAAGTCTTCTCAAAACCCATATGTTCCAGTCTGCTTTTAGTGGCCCCTAACAACTAATCCAACATCTCTGATTCATTCTATTGAATTATTATGGTGCCCGATCAAAATTAATTACCGACATACTTATTTAGCCATGTTAGAAATTTATCAACTGCACAATAATACGGTCCTATTGAGATGTAGGTAATGACAGTGAGGAAAAATTCAAAAGATTATTCCTAATCCAACTGCACAAACTGCTGAACCAAGCACATGTGGTCAGTAAAACTTTTTCATTAACGAAATTCATTCACTGCTAACTCAAGAGTGCTGGCAAAGCTAAAAGCAGGCATAAAAAGTGTATTTCGACAGTTTTGATGCATTAGTGTTGATCAGTTACAGGAAATCTTTTAAGAGTTTAGGAAAGATTTTTAAAAGCAAGATGCCTAACCAACAGTGTAAAATCAGTCAACATAAACAACAAATTGCATGAAAAATCTCACATTTGGCAATGGACAGCAGCCATAAGAACCACTGGACAATTTACAGCACGTATTATCATCTGGACAAGTCTGCGTCCCACCAGGACAATCTACTTCACGTGATAACTGCTGCTTATCTGCATCTCTCACTGCCAGTTCATTCCACGACACGAAACGTGCATTGCTGTTACAAGTTCCTGCTGCCACATCACATGTGGAGCCCTTGGGACAACAGTGTAACTTGTCTGAGCAACACACAGCCTACAACATTGCAACAATTTCAGTCAAGCATTTCTACACAGTGTAGACATAAAAGTTACTGTTGTGCAATCATCTAATAATAACTTTAGATCATGAAATAAATTTGTTCATATATTTACTGCTATCACAAATATTTACATGTCTTATGAAACAAAATAAATTACAAAAAAGGTAAAACACGACACATGCCAAAAAACTCTAAAGCACTCACATGAGGTCGATAAACATTTTTATTTACGAGACACTGATGCAATTGCTGTCACAATAACGCGCTATAAAAAGTAAAACCTCACAACTATGCAAAATATAAATGTTGCAAAAGTTAAATGTAAAAACTCTTTAAAAAATACACAGAAACACTTTGCCTAATAACTTGTGTGTGCTCCACTTATAGTTTTAATAGAGCAAGAATAGTCTGCTAAATTGCACAATAATTACATCAGGATATGGACAGCAACCATAGTCGCCTGACTGCAGCTGACAGCAAGTTTCTCCATCAGGACAGAATGACTGATGATCAGGACACTGAACATCATTAGAAGATGACTTATCAACATTTCTCACAGCTAGATCATTCCATGACATGAAATGTGCATAGCTGTTACAAGTTCCTGCTGCCACATCGCACGTGGAGCCCTTGGGACAACAGTGTAACTTGTCTGAGCAACACACAGCCTACAACATCACAACAATTTTGGTGGAGTTTTTTTAACACATACATCACCATAATTACTTTGTTCAATCAGTTGCTGTTGTTACATTTACTTACACATCTTATAATGTGAAAGAATTTACAGCAACATCAAAATGTGGATAACTGAAATGATATTGAGCAAACACGACAGAAGTTCGAACTATACAAAAATCACAATTTCAGGCATTTTTACCGCACAACACTATGCTAGTGCCGTATATGCCATCATCGTCTGTCTGTGTGTGTCTGTCCATCACACTCCCATATTATACTAAAATGGCTAAACACAAGATCATGCAAATAAAGCCACACGATAGCCCATGGTATGTAGTTTTTTGGTACCAAAAATCTTCGCAAAATGTGAATGGGATCACCTGGCAAACGGATGCCAAACATAGGTGGAGTAGGTTAAACTCGGCCACTTTCGATGAATAACTTACTATAACCCGAAAACGATACAAGATATAGACACAGTTTCTATAGGAAGTCGTATAGGCTCTGTCAAATGGTAACTTAAATGGTACCCCTAACCCCCCAAACCAACCCAATTTTTGCATTTTTTGTCACCTTTAATATCTTCATAGTGAGTTAACTTCACGTTTGGTATACAGGTCGATAGTAGCTAGTCCCAGCCTACGGACAACAAAATATCCCTGAAAGGGGCGTGGTTACATCACATCATCCTTTTTAAATTTTGGCAGACCCATCCACATCTCAGAAATGGCTGAAACTAGAGCTGTCAAATTTTGTACATACAGAGATTATATCAAGTCTTGCCAAGGGATGACAAATCAACCTAAATGGAGCATGGTTTGGCTCACCTAACCTATTTTTGCTTGCACAAATGTGAACATGTGGTTTTGTGTGAGGCAGCATCATGTGGTCTATCAGCATTAGCAGATGTACTTGTTGGTCATTGGAGAAGCAGACAAATTGATTTATGATCTCTTGATTTTCATATAAGTGTTCAGAAGTCATCTGACATGTGGGCGTCACAATTTCTGACATATCAAGTGCCCAAGACGATAGGTGCATAGGCGATTTCCACCAATTCCCGTTATTACAGCATCATGTTGAAAATTGAATTTGTCTCACAACATATAAATTCCTATCTGTGCTGTATAGGAAACTTATGTATATGCAGAACTATTATAAAGTTGTAAGCCACTAAAATCAGCAAAAAGCATAATCCTACAGGAAAAGGACAACAAGTTATAGCACATAGTACCATAGACTTCTTGCACTACAAGATGCAGCTAGAAAAATAACGAATAATACACACAAAAAAACTCTAAAGTGAACACAAGAAAACAGTTGGCCTTACAATTTATATTTACTTTGCTTCACAGAACGGTTTAATAAATCTTTCATTAACACGAATAAATTGTTTGCTAAATTCCAGTGACCCACGATAACTACCTCAGGATACGGACAGCAGCCATAGTCGCCTGACTGCAGCTGACAGCAAGTTTCTCCATCAGGACAGAATGACTGATGATCAAGACACTGAACATCATTGGAAGATGACTTAACCACGTCTCTCCCAGCCAGTTCATTCCACGACACAGAATATGCATTGCTGTTACAAGTTCCTGCTGCCACATCACATGTGGAGCCCTTGGGACAACAGTGCAAATTGTCTGAGCAACAAACAGCCTACAACATTGCAACAATTTGGGTAAAAAAATTTTAAAGTCAAAGTGCAGCATCACATTAAGTCTTAACATGTTCTATTTATACTATCATTTAAATATTCATCCGACTTCAGTATCTTCCATGAATTACTGCTTTAGTCCAATCACAGCACTATATAGACGTGGTATGTTGCTAGTGTTTAATCAATCAATCAATTAATCATTCAATCAATCAAAATTTTAGAGTGGTACAAGTAATATAAATGACTTCAGGAACCACTGTTGGTGAGATAAAGTCTATCGGCCAGCGATCATAAAAAGAGGATTTTCTTCCACGATGTCAAGAAGCAGTCTGATAAGCTAATGCCGATTAAGCTGGGAGTCACAATTCCCCACAAAAAAATCCTTACAGACAGCAAAGCCTTTCAGCAAAATTCCTCAATGACTTTTTATGTTAATATATACACACTGTGTAAAAAGTCAAATATCAGAAAAATGACGACACAAAATGTGGAAATTACTGTACAACTTCTAAAATAAATTCGAGAAACAGTTGGTTTAGTAGTAATTTTTGTGTGCTTCACCTAATGGTTTGAGAGAGACTATTAGAACAAGAATTAACTAGATAACCCCGCAGTTTTATTGACATGCAGTCCCACAGATCATAGCTGCAGCAGCATTTTTCACTAGCAACACGTGACAGTGATCGTTCCATGACTATATGACTCTGACCTTTGGCATTAGTTTCTTAGCAAGGCTAGCGGCTGTCAAGTAGTACATGTACTATTATAAGTTTGGTGTTGATAGCTCAAGCCTTTTCCTTTCAGAGTGTGGACACACACACAGACACAAATACAAGTAATCACTCTATACAAGCATCCAGTACTGCTGGTGTGTTAACGGATCTACTTAGCTAAATTCCAGTGACCTACAATAACCACCTCAGGATACGGACAGCAGCCATAGTCGCCTGACTGCAGCTCACAGCAAGTTTCTCCATCAGGACAGAATGACTGATGATCAGGACACTGAACATCATTCGCAGATGACTTATCTACAGCTCTCCCGGTCAGTTTATTCCATGGCATGGAATATGCATTGTTGTTACAAGTTCCTGCTGCCACATCACATGTGGAGCCTTTGGGACAACAGTGCAACTTGTCTGAGCAACAAACAGCCTGCAACAATGCAACAATTTCAGTCAAGTATTTCTTACACAGTGGAGACATAGTTGTATTGTTATGAAATCAAATTTAACAATAACATTAACACATTCATCACTGTACTTACTTTGTTCAATCAGTTACCGTTTTCACATTTACTTACATATCTTACAAAGTTTAAAAAATTACAGCAACATCCAAATGCAAATAACAGCTGTAATGATATTGAGCAGATGGGCCAAATGTTCGAAGAATACAAAAACACTATTCCCAACATTTTTACTGCGCAACGCTATGCCAGCGCAGTATATGCCATTGTCGTGTGTCTTGTCTGTGTCTATCCATCACACTCCGGTATTGTACCAAAACAGCTAAACATACATGTAGTATCACGCAAATAAATCCACACTTAGCCAGTAATTTTCTGACGCCAAATATCACGGCAACAATTCAAATGGGATCACACACTACAGGGTCGTCAAATACTATGACAGGTTAAACACGATCACATTTATTTCTTTCGACCAACAACTCACTACAATTTGAAACGGTACGAGACAGACATATAGTTTCTATTTAACTTGAATAAGAAGTCGAACGAGCTCTATTGAATGGTTATGATGCCAATTAACTAACTGCTGATTAAGCTGGGAGCCGCATTTTCCCACAAAAAATCCTTACAAACAGCTAAACATACAAAAGCAAAATTCCTAAGGAACTTTTCATGTGAATATATACACACACAGTGTAAAAAGTCAAATTTCAGAAAAAAATTACAACACAAAATATGTAATTACTGTACAACATCTAGAATAAATTTGAGAAACAGCTGTTTTAGTAGTAATTGTCGTATGCATCACTTAGTGGTTTAACAGAGACTATTAGAAAAAGAATAAACTAGATAACCATGCAGTTTTATCGACATGCAGTCCGACACATGCAGCCGCAGATCATGTCTGCAGCAGCATTTCACTAGCAACATGCGACAGTGACCGCTCCATGACTATGTTACCCCGACCTCTGCAGTTATTTTGCTTAGCAAGGCTAGTGGCTGTCACAAAGTACATGTACTATTATAAGTTTGGCGTTCATAGCGCAAGCCTTTTCCTTTTAGAGTGTGGACACACACACAGACACAAATACAAGTAATCACTCTATGCAAGCATCCAGTACTGCTGGTGTGTTAACGGATCTACTTAACTAAATTCCAGTGACCTACAATAACCACCTCAGGATACGGACAGCAGCCATAGTCGCCTGACTGCAGCTGACAGCAAGTTTCTCCATCAGGACAGAATGACTGATGATCAGGACACTGAACATCATTCGAAGATGACTTATCTACAGCTCTCACTGCCAGTTCATTCCATGACACGGAATGTGCATTGCTGTTACAAGTTCCTGATGCCACATCACATGTGGAGCCCTTGGGACAACAGTGCAAATTGTCTGAGCAACACACAGCCTGCAACAACGCAACAATTTCAGTCAAGTATTTCTTACACAGTGTAGACATAAAGTTGCATTGCTATGAAATTAATTTAACAATAACATTAACACATTCATCACTGTACTTACTTTGTTCAATCAGTTACCGTTTTCACATTTACTTACATATCTTACAAAGTTAAAAAATTACAGCAACATCCAAATGCAAATAACAGCTGTAATGATATTGAGCAGATGGGCCAAATGTTCGAAGAATACAAAAACACTATTCCCAACATTTTTACTGCGCAACGCTATGCCAGCGC
>Ga0209782_1000679_pt1 | contig 15766 bp, 8 predicted proteins | sample WorMetmaBAHAMAS1_FD_187390 | JGI IMG/M metagenome (GOLD analysis project Ga0209782, IMG submission 187390) | Marine gutless worms symbiont microbial communities from Max Planck institute for Marine Microbiology, Germany - Inanidrilus... | ecosystem: Host-associated > Annelida > Digestive system >...
ATTTTATCCCCTAAATGGGCTGCAATATCAACAAATGCCAAAAAAGGCACATCCTTGCGTGTGTCCGCGACATTTGTGCCATTAAGCGTGAAAATGTGGTCAGCGGTCTGACCTGTAGGTGCGTTGCTTAAAAAACGGGTATAAATAAAAAAAATTTAGGTGATATTTCACCTATTTGCCCAGAAGCCCCCCATGAACGGATTTCCACCAATCCACCAAATTTTGCACAGCTGTAGCAGTCGTGGACTTAATCACCTGTGCCACATTTTTTAGCGTTAAGGGACGTCGATTCTGTGGATGGTCGAAAATGACGGGTTCCCATTGACTAAGCCAATGGCTGTTAACACATTGCTGGTGCGACTGCGCCACCTGTGATTATCTACAACTGTCACTACTGACAAAGCTACAAGATTGACTGTTAGTACAATATGTACTGCTGCAACTTATACACAACTTATATGCATTTATATACATAAAATATAAAAACTATGAATTCTGCAAAAATGGCTGAGTCGACGGAGATGACGTTTTGGGTGTTGGGTTGGGTAGGTCCAAGGAACCATGTATCAGATTGCAGTTCATGGGCAAATTAAATTTCTGGGGGAAATGGGTCGGAAAAATGTAATGTATAGAGATATTGTAATGCAAAATGGCCATTCAAAATGGCTGAACCAATCGAGCTGCCGTTTGGGGCAGTGAGTGGGGTTGGCTCAACGAACGGTGTATTAGTTGGACATGGGCGTGCACACTGGCACCACCTGGAAAATGCGATTAAATGATTGTGAGTGGCGGTTATGAGTGGGTCTATCACCAGGGTGGCGACATGGCCTGTACCCGAATTACTTTGGGCAATCTTTTTTTTCGGCCCACGAGCACATAGTACATTATATTATAATCATTATTACAATACAAGTCTGAGTCTGAAGTGAGGTATGACAGGCAACTGTGTCTGATTCCTTACAGTCGCTTGTTGGCCCTAGCCATACTCTATACACTGTCAAAGCACGTAACCCAAGGCCACGATGGCCACGTAATGAAGTACACCCGGCTGTAAGCCATTCATCAGGTCCGCAGCAGGACAAGAATGTCATGGATCATCTGACTGCAGCCGAGGTCCGACTCACCGCGAGTCGACGGAGAGTTCATACAGCGATTGTACACGTCACGTAGTCGCTGTATGACTTGACCAGTCTTCAGCAAACCCTTCGCCTGTCAGTTACAACACTCGGTAACAATACAGTGTAAGGTCGGGTTGTACCATCCATACTTATTCCACCGTCGCACTCGTGCCTCCTATGTCTACAATGGATGTCTGGCGTGGTATAACGTAGTGTTAACTCCACGGGTCCACTCAAGCGTGAAATGCGTGCAGTGCGTCAGCCAGGGACAGATGCAAGTTGGTAGGCGTACCGCTGGCGACTCGTGCGACGGTGGAATAAGTGTGTTATACAACTGTCTATTGTGATATAAGATCGCTAACACTCACACCACTCTAGACAGTTGTATAACACACCTAACTTAAGCAATCCTTAAGTCTCCATTCAATGCATGGAGATTTAAGGACTACTTAAATTAAGTATGGATGGTGCAACCCAACCTAAGTCTGTAACAAAAATCATTAAAAGTAAACAACTGACAATACAATAAATGACAACAGAATTTGACTGCCTGTGCAGGCTGCAACTGAAGTTTGCACTTTGGTGTTTGCTCAGTCTGGACTCAAATCTATCATACGGTTCCATGGACCCACGCGAGTTTCCAACCCTCCCCCCCCCCAAAAAAAAATACAATCTCGATAGGTTCAGCTGTTTTAGAGCTCACCGATGTAAGAAAAACAATAACAACATTGTAAAAAACAGCATTACATATTATGTACATGTATAATGAACATTTGTAGTATTTACAGCTAGTCATTTTAACAATTACAATTGCTTTACTGAACAGATACTGTGTAATTAACATAACTACTATCCACTAATGATGTCATGAGATATTTGTTGCTGAATGGCACTAAATATCTGAAGCAACAGACACTGTGCAACGTCAAGACACGTAGGAAAGGAAAAGCCTGCATCGCGAGCACTCGGCTATATGTCGCCCATATACACTCAATGCACACCAATCTGTCAGTCATTAATAAAACACACTTCAGATGCTTAAATTAAATTCTTCTCGGTTAGAATTAGTTTATATTTACAGTCTAATATACAATAATTACAACAATCTAACCTAGTAATTATGATTAATTGCAATCATCTCTTCAATTACCCATTTCTGGACCAGGCAGTGGCGCAGAAACCGGGGGTTCAGGCGGTTCAATGAACCGGGGCCCCGAGCTCCTGGGGGCCCCCGAGTCCCGGGCCAAAAAATTTTCGTAAGAAAAGAAAACACGCTTGGCGTTGGCGGCTTACACCGCTTCCCAGACTCGGTAGCAGGCCCTCGTGCCCCAAAACCCCACCTCCGCTCTCAGCACTTTGGGCTTCCAGTTTTAGGGAACTGAGGGCCCCCAGGTTACTGTAGAACCAGGGCCCCTCAGAGCGTTGCTACACCACTGGATCTAGGCAAGAGAGACAGCAACAGCTAGCTACGGAGGCAGGTGTTTGACTGACCTTGTGGTTATTGTAGGCGAGTGCCAGTAATGCCGAGACGGCGATCGTCTGCGTGTAACCATGAGCAGAGTCGAGCTGTCGTAGAAACAACGGCAGCAGATTGTCTGGACATCAACATGCACCACACAGCAAGTAGTAAATGGACATCTGATTCGGTTTTGCCTCTGATTCGGTTTCGACGTACGGCAATATATAAATCTGCTATTAAATTTTTGCAATCTCGAGCTGATTCGTCAATTAATAAGACCCACTAAACAGCCAATATCGGCCCCAGTTTAGTCATCAAGAGCGACATCTTTTCAACATGTTTTTCAGTGTTTTCAACATTAGACGACAACTCACACAAACCCTAACCCTAATCCTACCCCTAATCCTATCACTTTTTGCATAGAAACTATTTACAGCTGAGTAAACATACATCGAATGATGTCAAATGCTAAAAATGCAAGTCATTTCCTATTTTTGAACGCCGATGATAGGCCAATGTATCAGTTAGTTAACCCTTTCTAGTTGCTGTCCATTAACACCTGGAATGATCTGCCTCAGCATATTACCTTTGCACATTATACTTCCCATATGGCACATAGCGGTGAGGCATACTGCAAACTGCTTCATCTCAGTTCACTTCATTTCATTTCACTCGGCATGCTCACTACCAGTCATCCAAACTTTCCTTCCCATTAATTTTGAGCCCGGGACACTATAATTACTCATCAATAAACTCAGTGCTGGTAACAGTAGTTATAATTCAGTAATTATCCAGTAATTCAGTAATTATCAGTAACAATTTTTAATACTTGAATATTGACAATTAACTGCAAACTGCCACTTACTTACTTGAGAATTTTCTTTTTATACTTCATTCATTCCTTCAAAGCATGTCTATACATATTTTCATGGATTAGTTACAGTGCCTACGAGGTGGGCAATAGTTTTGGATTTAAAAATAATCATATATTCATCCGTTTTGTTCATTCATTACTTATCAATAAAAGCAGAAGCAAGTAGCAACTTAACCTGATATTCAGCACCGTGACTTGTTAGGTAGTGCCGTATAGAAACACTCTTACTTACTTATTTACTGAGACAGGGTCATGTGAACCATCGTGGAATACATCTAGGTCGAACGTTATTTCAATCAACAGTTATTGTCCGGCACACAGACGGGTCTGACCAAGCACTCTAAACTTCGCTTACCGTTTGCCAAGAGCTTCGTCTTATTAGAAGCATGAAAGCAGAGATTGCGAAGCGTCAACAGAGCGGGAACTTGATGGCTTTCGTGTGCAACCGACGCGTACTCAATCAACAGCGCCAGCGCATCTACAGCACAGCATTCACCAACAAATGCAAGGTGCTAGAATTCTTAGAGGAGTGTAGAGGCCAGAGAGCTGGATGCTATTTATAACAATGACAACAACCACACCACACCGACGACATTAACCCTCTACAGTGGGATAAAATCTTTCCTAAGTATTTATCGCAGGTGGCGCAGTTGCGCGGCCCTGTGTTAACAGCCATTGGCTTAGTCAATGGGAACCCTTCATTTTTGACCCCACACAGAATCGACGTCCCTTAACCGATTGCTAAAAATTTGTCACAGGTGATTACGTCCACGACTTCTACAGCTGTGCAAAATTTGGTGGAAATCCGTCCATGGGTGGCTTCTGGGCAAATAGGTGAAATATAACCAATTTTTTTTCACTTATACCCCTTTCTAAGCAACTCGCTTACAGGTCAGACCGCTCATCACATTTTCACGCTATTGGTGTTATCTAGAAATGGTTAATTCTTTTACACCCAATTGTAAACTTCTTATCTCCATTGCTTACGAGAAGTGTGAAAGCCGCAGTACACCACAGGACTACTGCAGGATGTACTGCATGACCCACAGGATTAGTTGATGCACTTGAACGTACAAGATTTGCATCGTTTACAAGTTTAAAAAGTTTTTTCCGTTTTATGTTTCACAAGTTTATTTTATTATATACATGCATAATGAAATGCAATATGAAACACATTTGTACAAACATACTGTAAAGCACGCAGTTTAGTTATAAACAGGAATATATTTGATTAATAAACGATGTGTTTTAGGTAATCAATGGACAATGGACTGCACAATCACATACATCTTGTTACTGTGTCACTAAAAGCGGATGTAATGGTGTATTTGTGTTATCTAGAAATGGTTAATTCTTTTACATCCAACTCTAAACTTCCTGAGTGTCCTTCGATGCCCTGCAGTACTCCTGTCACCTTCAGACGGACCTTTACTTACGATTATCTTCCCAGCTGCAAGCACCGCCACTGATCCTTGACTGGTACACATTTCCTATCTCACTGATGGCAAGAAGTTGAATTTGCCTGGTTAGTTAGTTAGTTGGTGTTTAACATCCCTTTTCAGCACAAATATATGGCTATATCAGGGACGAGGAATGTGCCTGAATGGCCGATTACATACCACGATAGTGCCGGTATACCTTCAACACGGTCCATCATTGCTAACCGGGCTCAATGTGGAGTAACCAATGCCATTACCACTACTCCGAACCTCCAGTACTCGTCAATAAAGGTCAAAGGTCAGGACCTTTGCTACAGTACTATTTCTACATTACATTCACTGGGCACTAAGAAATTTCCCGACACTGCACAAGAATACTTCAACCAGGCTTTATGCTAATATCCATGTTATGCAATTAAGTGAAAGCATGGCTGCATCCGCGGAATGGCATTCAACTAACTGGAATTTCTGTCAGTGACACCTCGCATCACCGCCGAGCACAAATCGTTCAATCATATTTGCGATCACTATATTTACTCTGTGGTGCCTATGTGTAACACCATCTAATATATGGTTCCTTCAAGTAGACACCCAAACAGCATCTTGATCGGTTCAACCATTTTTGCACAGCTCCTGTCCATCACAATACATCGATAGAGAGACAAGGCCAGTTTTTGAGCAGCTAACAGGGCGTGTCTGGTAGGTGTTTGGTATCTAAACATGGTATTCATGTAACTGGTATACCGAAAGATTAGCCTGGCGTGAAAAATAAACAACTAACAGCCACACCCCTGGTAGGTGACCAAAAATGGGCCTCTACATGTACCACACAAGACGTCCGTAGCAGTAGACCACATTAGTGCTGGCAATGTGCGCTAAAAATAGTATGCAGCAATCATTGCGTATCTTAAACCAGGACGAGTGCAACTTGGTTTCGATTTTTGACATTCGTTTCAAATAAATGGGACATGCAATTAAGCAGTAGAGTTAAAGAATTAAGTGGGCTGCAGTGTATACCGTCAATCTTGAGTATCATCGTCTGTCCCTCAGTGGAGAACGACAGATTGACAAACAATGCCAACCACAACCCGTCAAGCTGAGGAGTGTTGGCCTTCAACTTCTTTGTCTTGTAAGGACTCAACGTCGAGAAGCCGTGAAGAAAGTTGCTCTGAACAAAAACATCCAAGACGTGCTGTAACTACAGTACTACACAGCCAGGCCAAACTACCAGATTACCACGAATTATACAAGTCTGATGCACAAGTTAGCATAGACGGAGAGCAGAAAATCGGAAGCTGATGAAAGAGGGTAAACATGTAAAAATGAAAAATGTCCACTAAGATAGCGCACATGTGCGTCGTACCTTCCACATGATGCCTCGACACTCCGGTGAAGCAGTAAGATTAGCAACCAGGTGGAACGCCGGCCGTACGACACTCGCGGCACTGTTACCGTCGTTCGCTGGGTTTAACGTTGACGTCGACTCTTTCTGGATCAGGCGCACGATGCAGTGACACAGACTATTGTTGTTGCTATGTTTGCCCAGCGACGGTGTTGTCGTCGGCAACAGGGCGCTGGCAGTCGTAGAGGCCAGAGAGCTGCATGCTATTTATAGCAACGACAACAACCACGCCACACCGACGACATTAACCCTTCTACAGCGGGATAAAATTTTTCCTAAATATATATATATAATCTATTACAAGTACCTGGATTAGCTGTCACATCATTAGGACGAGTTATCTCAAGGTACACGGTGACGTAATGGAAGAACATGGCACGTATGAGTTAACTTGGGGATCACGCATAATAATCATAAGCGGGCCAAAGAAGAGGAGGCAGTTGCCTCTTCGTGCCTCAATGTAGTTACGGCCAGATCACATTAAATTACAGTTACTACTTGTTAGCATCACTTTCATTTTTTGGCTAATTTTCTAAAGTGTTTCCCTCAGATGTCAGTGTCCGTCTGTCTGTCCGTCTGTCTGTGACGGAGGTGCATTGGCGCATTATAGCTAATTTAGGTTTCAAATTCCGATCCAAATTTACTGCGCATTGCGGTCACGGTGCATGCGGGCGCGAGGGGAGGGATCATTGCCGGGAAGAGTGGAGGGATCATCTCGCGCTATGCTAGCCACTGCTAGGCCCTCTTTTATTTTTTACCACTACTTCCACTAGCACATTACCACAGACTGTTAAACAGTGCAACCTGATGGACAATGAGCGGTGTAGGCAGAAAGTAGAGCTAGAGTTGACGACATCAGAGCGACATTAGTGAGGCACCAACACCAGACTGAGTGTATTAAATTAGCCAACGATGACTGGCTCGCACATCTCTACACACAGTCAGTCAAGCACATATCCATGCATGCAACTGCTGGTCTCCAGAGGTCCCAGATAATAAATAAGTAAATGTTGAAGCTCTGTTACATAAAAACCAGTGATATTCTGTGATGGCATATTGGCAGCTTTTTTACACAGAGGTGCATACAAATCTAAAGTAATTTCAGTAATTTCAGCACTTTGAGGGTGATTACATGCAATAGAAAACAAAAATAAGACTGAAATAAAACATTATTATTTTTTTCGTCTAGTTTTAATTCACAGTTTTATTTCACGTTGTAAAATTGTACGTAAGACACGTGGTCTCGGTGCTACTATTAAACACACATATCAGCACCATTTTGTTGCTAAAGAGGCATGCCACACTTCAACTACACACTAAGACAAACTCAGCCTTTCATCCGTTTGGGGTCAATAAATGGAATCAGATGTGTGTTAACATGTACTGTTGGTGCCATCTGATGAAAGCTACAAAGGTAACCACAGGCCTGGCAGAAAGTAATGGCAGCCTACCACCGGGTTGATGACTTAAAGTCACCTGTGGGTTGACTGCCTGTACACCGGGATCAGCTCCAGGCCCAATGTTCGGTAACAAATATGGGAGAACTTGATCTTTTTACACACTAAGACTGAGTTAATAGATGCATTCTCTCCAACAAATGCTGTAAGCCATAGGTTGACTGAGTAAATCTGTTACGTCCGACTTAACACAAAATATGTCACTTTCAGAGATGCTCTTCCCAGCTACAAACAACATAGTTCAGTCGCTGAGTATAGGAAGGGACGGGGTCTCAAATGCCACAGAAAATGAAACAGCCGACTATCGGACAAGGAGTTTCAGACTGATTGACCAGCAAATAACTGCTGCGGCATGGCACACAGAAAGTTCAATGTTGCCTTCTTTCATGAGATCTAAAGAAAGAATGACGCCAGTGGGTGATTAACGTGGTTTGCGTCAATGTTCCGAGTTTCCTTCACGGCTCTTACTATTGTTGTTAGGTGACATCCAACTACTACATAGACCTATCTCATTCTCACCGAAATTTATCATTTGCAATAACTGGAGAAAGGAAATAAGGGCAAAACTGGTTTATCAAGAAAACTGTCACTGATTAATAAATCAAATCAAATTTATTTAGCAGCACAAAATAATCCAAAAAATACGAACGACTTTACAGATAAATCAACTAGGCAAACTGGAATGCTAGCTATAGGACTCAAAGGCAGAAAGACTGCTCTAACATGAGCCACACAATCATACACACAGTCATAGTTCTTGTTCAACCAGTTTTCTTTCCACAGCTACTCCAGACTGGGTTGGGTCCCCCAAAAGAGATCCTTTGGTGATAACTGGATAAGGTTTTTACATGGTCCATTTCCTGTTACAAAACCAACAGTGTCAAAGAACAATTATCACGTTTTATTTACATCAAGTTATCTGCTTTTCACAAGGTTCAGTGGCTACGATTTACAGGTGTGGTGTATAATTCATAACCATCTGATGTGATGACATTTCTTCCATATTCCGTATACCAAAAATTACTAAAATCCATTCATTTTTGACTGCACTTTTATAAACTTTCGAGGTGTCATCACTTTTTTGAAACAGTGTCAAGCAAGTAACTTGCAGCAATACCTTGACTTCATCGGAGCCAAAGAGAAAGTTGCGCAGTAAGTCAAATATCATGATCAGTTCCGTGACAGCCGGGTTTACCTGACAGACAGTTTACGTACAGCACACTGCAACATCTGAAACGTCTAAAGAGACACGACACAATCAACTCTCACTCATCCAGCTTCCCGTTTCATCAGTCATCATATCCACCCCGTGAAGACGCTGTGACCTAGTGCGCCTTAGAAACATTGTAGATTATGGGCGCTATATACACTGTGAAAATCATGAATTTAGCTTAAAACTGAATATAGGCTCAATGCTCAATGTGAAACTGTACTTGACAGCGAAATTGTATTATGTCCTATAGCAATATTTTACTTATTTATCATGTAATGACTGGCCTAAGAAGAACAGGAATAAGTCATATTGCATCAGTGAGCAGAAGAAGCGTCTACTTAATGTGTGGAACAGTCTGTAGCAGAATGTTATGCAGGTAGCTATCAACGAGTGAAGAAAGGAAACCATTTGTGTGTGCAAATGGACAATGTTTTGAATACTTTTTGTTGAGCTTCTCAATCAGACTGACAAAAATCATGGACAATGGACAAATAAATTGTAAACATCTTTGTTTATTCTCAGAAAGATGTTCATTTACTGCTGAGTTTGTGACTTTCAGGGTTTTAAAGTTTCCCAAGGTAAGGTACGTACACAAAATAGGTAAGGTGGGAAGTTATATCACGTTTTGATGGCATATTCACTCAGTAATATTATTTACCAATATTTACCAAAAAGTACTGGAACTGGGACAAGTATTTTTAAAATTATCGTTGGCAGTTGGGTGGTATACATTTTTTGAGACACAGTGTAAACTGTTTGTGTGTTTGTCCATTCCTTTGAGAAATAGGCCGGCTCCATTTCCAATCAATCAATTGAACCATCACATCCTTGTCTCTCTCTATGTCCGACTCTGCTCGTACTATGCTTATCACAACACTGGCTGGTAAACAGCCACTAAAACTGACACGGTTTTAACTGTAATAATGAGTGTGACAGACGGACCTTTTTCTTGGAGGAAGGCGGCAGCTTGGACAGATCAAGAGCATCCATGCTAAGTGTGCTATGCAGATGTCGTACATGTTCACACAGTGTTTCCAGCAAACCGACTACACACAGCAGACAAACAAATGCATAGACAATTCATGAATATTCAAGCCTCGCGTTTGACCACTGTGCATGTTACAAATTTATGTAAGCATGTATACGACTGCAGCAGCAGCAGCAATTGCTGTATTAACAACAGTTGCATTCATACAAAAAATTACGCTGTTCCGCTGCTCCCAACAGGGTAGTTATGTATTACAATAAACCTGTCTGCCTGTTTCTCCGTCTGCATGCATATCTAGGGAGACACATATCCGAATTTCTCCAGATTTTCTACGCATGCTGCCTGTGGCCATGGCTCAGTCCTTCTCTGGCAGCATTGCAACTGTTTATGTATTACCACTTTTCCGGATGTATTCCTATAATTGGCCTATGTCCATGTGGCACTACTGCAGCAGCCTCGCTACAATATTATTTACGAGCTATCACCCCTGCTGCTGGCTGCACCCTGACCTAGATGATGGTGGATGCTAAGGAGTCATGCGTGCAGCGGGTGCCGGGGCAGAGTTTGCGATGCACCATTGCCCTGTTTGGTGTTACGGCTGCTGCTACTGCCTCTACTATTTCCACAAACTGCCCATTACTAATCCATGTATGCTACTAACTACAGACACTGTTCTCTTCAACCATGAAAATCCAGAATGATCGTTTTAGCAGCCATTGCACAGGTCGAGCGTGCTATGTAACACTTTCAGCTGAAATCAGTGGAGGATTTTGTACGAGCAAAGTTTTACTGTCCACAAGTCGATGCTGGTGGTGACTACCAAGTTCATTTGGATTATTGAGAAGATTAGATTCGGAGTTCTCCGCAGTGGTGCACATCATTCTTAACCACACTATCAATGTCCTCCGAGGGGCTCAGTGTGTTCCAGGTTGGAAGCGTCCTTCAGGATGTCCCCGGTAGACCTGGCGGCAACAGGTTGAAGCTGATCACAGAGTGGACACCGACGTGAGCTGGTCTCGTGCCCAGGATCATGAGATGTGGAGATTGCTACGACCTTCGTTGGTCATGCACAGCAGTGAGTGAGTGACTGCAGTGGTGTTACCTGTACAGTGTCCGTTCCATCGATCCTCAGCGAACAAATTTTGCAGCCTTAGCCTTGGTCTAGGCATTTTTTCTGCCTCAACTATATATCTACAAATGATTACAATTACCTTCGATGGCAGTAGTTTTTGCCGCAGCGCTGACGGCAAGCAGTGACTTAAGCGCGTTAATAACGGTCGCCTTCATGATGAAGAATTGTTGCTGGTTCTGCGGTTTCAGCAGAACAGCGTCGAAACATTTCAAGAGGGCACGACACAGCAGCGACCCGCTGGCGGCTTCAGCTGCAGGCTGCTCCGCATTACTGCTGCCGTATCTTCCTACTCCATCCTCGTCACCACCTAACAACCAACGTACGCAGTGACCACATTCTGTATTCCCAACCACACTCTGTTTGGTTGACTGTGATGTCATGTAAACAGTCGGTTGATGCAGAACGACCAAGTTGACTCCGGTTAACCAAAACAGACCACAACAAAATAACGGCAACATCTGGGACATCATTATGCATAACTGTGGTAAACAGAGTTCAATCGCTTTCAACAACATTTCAAGCACAGTTGGTAGGGATTTTGGAATTTTTGCTTTATAAATGTCATTAATAATAATAATAATAATAATAATAATAATAATAATAACCAGTCCCGGACTCATTTGCTTAATCTGATGCTAAATATGGCATTGACACGGAGCCCAGTTAATAGGTCAACTACTATCGAACGTCAGTTAAGAATAGAGAATGTGGTTATTGACTAAGGTCCGGTTTTTCCACAGCAAATTAATCTCTAAACGGACGAATTAATTGACGAACTGCCGGTGGAAAAACGACATCTGAGTAAATTGATCATTATCTGCCGGATTTAATGCCGGATTAAATTAACGGGAGATTAATTTGCTGTGGAAAAACCGGACCTAAGTCAGGCATTCCCAACCAGGAGCAATTAAAAGGTGTCAGGGAAGGGGAATTGGGACAAAGATTGGCAGACCAACACTACTGGTATATCGACGATCTGCGACTTAGCAGCAGTAATCCAATTTCTATCTAGCCAAACCAAATATCAGTGATGCAGTGATGTCTAACTCTGCACAGCATACAGATAAACAATCTACATAGCACACTTCAACATGAATAATACAATGTTTCATTGCATTATGTGCTATATTATTGATAATAAATTTTAGTTTAAAGTCAGACAGTCTTAGAAGGGAGAATGATATTCTGGTATATTATGAATAATAATACATGCATTGCATATGCATCCCCCAAAGCGGAAAATATTCAAGTTCTGTCTTTCGTGATAAGTTACTACAATAGCATTTCTACGACAAGAAGCATTTGAAAAATATTGGGCCCATTCGCCACTGCGAGCCACCGCACACCGCCTGTCCTAATTTTACATTGCCATTCACCAGGTGTCGCTACTGTCGCACGCCGCCTGCGCTATAGCTATAGCTGGCTTCTGGCAATGTAAAATCGATGTCCACAACGACAACGCTAACAACAACGACAACGACAACACGTGACAGAGGGGACCGCTACGGCCCCATAGAATGGGCCCAAAAAGTGAACAACAATTCATCAAACACGTGGGAACTTAACGTACAGCTGTTCTGATGTATTCCGAGCTATGACATGTTGCCATGTGTCATGCTGGTAGAAAGCAACTGAAGACATACCAGGATTATCAAGGCAGTCAGAGATGAATGGGAAATCTAGGTCACGATGACCTTGAAGTTTGACCTTGAACTTGACCTCCTCAGTGAACAGCAGTGCAACGGCATTCAGGACCGACACGTAAAGGTCAGATTCTACGAAAGACTGCTCTTGAATGACGTGCAGCACGCGAGCTACAGCATATCAACGTCATCGTCTTCAACAGCTCGGTGTGGTATCAAAATGCACGGCCAATTTGCTTCCTTTTCTCGCATACAAAGTATTCATCACGATTCAGAATGCCAGATTTCTCACCGAGTGACTGAGAAGTTTGATTTACGATTGTGACGATCGATAGAGGCAAGAAGAACCACCAGACCAAATAGGTCAAAGGTCATTTCATTCTTCTAGACAGACACACTGAGACTCACAGACCCGACTGAGTGCTTTACCTAGACCAAGGTGTTAAAGTACTCATCGGCATTCAGCCTGCATATCTCAGATACCGTTGGCAGGTTTCTGCCCGAGTTCTTTTTTATTTCCAGAATGCATTAACTGCAGCAACACAATAGACGAATTCACCCACTGGTTACAAAACAGGCTACAAACACCACTTGTTAAGTACTCAGCGACGCCTAACGTATGCATATACTAAGTAGTCAAAATAGCAGTTATACTCATCTTTTGTGTTCCAAATGTTATGTTTAACTATGTCAGTTTTTGTCATCTTACCCTGGCCTCAAATTCATATTTAAAACAAACGTGGAAATTTGAGAACTGCTCCCAGCTGAGTCCCTATCAAACTGCACAACTGTCATATACAGCGGTTACGATTATCAACCATCCTAAGCCTCAAACCATCACCATTCCTCAGGTGCTGTCTACTGGAGGAGAGAAAAAGTATCGGAATCAATGCACAGCGTGAGTGAGTGAGTGAGTAATCACTTAACGGCACATCAGCACATTATAGGCTATTCATTCAGTGCCAGAAAGTTGGACGTAAAATCACGTAAACACTAACAACTATAAAAAAAGAAACGTAAGATGACGGCTATCAAGCAAATAAAAAAACCGAGATAACAAACATCACAGCTTACTATAAAATTATACTGGAGACAACGTTTGTAAACGTTCATCAGATTAATTTGGATACGATGGCTACATATATTTAGGTATGGTCTGTTTGTGTATTGGTTGAGTAATGTGAATGTAATTATGATACCGGAGACAAGTTTCCAGTGGTTTACGAGCGGTGATGATAGTGCCATGTATGCGTCTTGTCCAGCCGACTGCAGCAGATGCAACATCATGTCGAAGATGGATTTCCATAGCAACGCACACGATAGTGACGCATCTGTGTCATCTGTACACAACTGTAATATTGTATGTATCGTGAAGGGGCATCTTACGTTTCCTTTTTCCCAGTTTTTAAGAGGACACAGGCGAACGCTCTGTACCTGCCAGAGATTTAATCTCATTACATGCTGAAAGCCTGACTCGACATGCTGGGGGCACGGGCGTGAGTCGAACTCACACCCTACTGAATTGCCCAGGGGCACGGGCAAATCCACGCCCTACCGTACCAGCCGGGGCACGAGTGGGAGACGAACCCATGCCCTTCCGAACAAGCCAGCCAGGCTCTCACTGCACTGTAGCTCCGAGATCGCTAAACCACTAAGCCACGGAGGCAGGTTCAACCGTACTATCACTGTCAATAACATCAGAGTTGTTAGTAATGCTACTACCGTGGAATTTGGCCAAACATGCAGCATGCCACCTCTGTGCCGGAGAGTCCAGCGTATAAACCCTAACACGAACCCTATCCCTAACCATACTAACCCTACGACTAACCCTAAACCTAGTCGTACTGACCCTACTAACCCTAATTCTGATTCAGGGTTTGGACAAAAATGTCTATCTCACTGTCATACTCACCGCAAGTATTCTAAGTACTGAGTATGGTAACGATCTAAGCTCAGATCATCTAACAACACATAAATGGACATTAGAAACAAAAATTCCAAGGTGTGAATTTCGTTTTAAAAATCTGAATTTAAATTTCAAACATACAAGGTTGAATGACAGGTTATGGCAGGACGCACCATTCCTTCTCATATGTGTGGATCATTTGCTAACGTAGACAGACCAGTTTAAACAAGAAGATTCTTCCAGACCACATGTCAAATTCACCACAATACAGAACAGCTAAATAAAAAAATAAAAAAATTACCGCGTATTTGTAGCAAGGAATTTTAAACGAGATATCTGACAACTGTAAGTAAATCACCTTTGTAAGCAACATCGAGGAGAGATATGAGGCCGTTAACAGTCGCCTGACTGTCAAAGATGGCTCTCCGACATTCAACGTCGGTGACGGCAAGTGCCGACATCAGCGACACCATGTGACGAAACATGACGACAGTGTCGGTGAAGAGCAACAGCAGATGCGACTGTGACTGAGTGGGAGACGTTAACACGTGCTGACGATCTTTCAACGTCCTACAACGTCATGCAATAGCAGATGGGACTGTGACTGGTATCACGTGCTGGTAATCTTTCAGTGTCCTAAAACATGGTTAGTTGGTGTTTAACGTCCATTTTCAGCACAAATATATGGGTCAGGGGTGTCCTAAAACATCACAAAACCAGTGTTAGCAGTGTCAATTATACAGCAGACGCTACCATGCGTTGTAAGTGGGCCATAAACATCTATTTTTAGTACACTATAATCGTACAACCATTCACGATAAAATGAAATGGTTTTTCATAAAAATGATTAGTCAGAAATGACTTGTGAAGAAATTTCAAACACTTTGCCGCCATGCCTACACAGAGTCATCAACTTAGCTCCTTTATTCTGGGTACTCCAACATCAAGTATTTCACTAAAACCAAAGTCTTCGATTTTAGTCAGTAAGTGAATATCTCATCAGTGAGGCCTGTACCGTGCAAAAGAATGACGAAAGAGTGGAAGATATCGATGGATTGACTGAGTTCAGCTTTTGTGATGTCCTACTGAACACTAAATATGCCATTTCAAAGATGCTTCTGTCATGGCTATCACT
>Ga0209782_1000680_pt1 | contig 15741 bp, 4 predicted proteins | sample WorMetmaBAHAMAS1_FD_187390 | JGI IMG/M metagenome (GOLD analysis project Ga0209782, IMG submission 187390) | Marine gutless worms symbiont microbial communities from Max Planck institute for Marine Microbiology, Germany - Inanidrilus... | ecosystem: Host-associated > Annelida > Digestive system >...
GGAGGGGGGTCCGAGATTTGTGACGAAGTGTGACAAAGGGGGGAAGGTGGGTCAATTTTACCCCAGAATTGCGTGACGTCATTTATGATCGACGTCCCCTTAGCTCCCATTAAGTTAGGTCTGAATGAATCCCCAGTTCCATAATTTTATGCCACCTACATGTACCTGAACTCTGAAGTATGCCTACTTGGCTAAAGACTCGCAATTAGAGTCAACAGAGGAACTTTCACCGGTCTTTAAAATATTTCATTCTCAACTTTTGTGTTCCGTCACTCCATGACATTCCAAGTAGTGAAATCCTACTGTCCAATTCTCAGTCTGGACCATGCGTGGTCTTCGCTGTTTGTTTCATCCGTTGCTTTGTCACGCCTTGGCAATGCCGGGTTGCCGGCCGCGTTGAAGCATCACTACTCACTTTCACAGACAGACACACCATGGACGACGACAAACAATCAGTTGTCCACTCAGTAAGCCTATTAAAATGGGCCTTGTTGCCTGATTCAAATAAAATGAAATACTACAGTTCTACACTTTAAGGCCTAATTAGGGACATGACTGAAACAGACATCGGACGGACGCACGGATCGCACCGACTGCCGTATAGGTGGAGGGAGGGCATAACAGGAAAGACATCGAACTCGTGGAACTCGAATTCTGACAGAAAGAAACACGTACTAACTAGCTAGCACATAGCGTATACCGCACAGCAACTCGGTAATAACTGGCTTTGGAAATCAAATCGAATAAATATTATCGATACAAACTTTTGTCATACGGTAAACCTGAATCATCAATGATCATCAGCGACAAACATCGCTCGGCAGTCGGCAGCAACAGATGTCAGCTGTGACCAGTCGCTGTAACCAGCGTGACGTGACCTATATATTGCGCCGGCCGGGCAGCAAGGGCAGGTAGTGTGACCTAGTAATGACGTCACTTGGCCGGGTTAACCCCGCCCATTTGTTAATCTGTTGCTTGCTGGCGGCCGGCGCCAAGAGTTGTTTACGTGTAATCGGCGAGTTTGTCAGTTCGATGGCGGTTGGCTGAACTTAGCGACTGTTCGCGATCGTTGTCCGAAGCAGACGCCATTCTGTCGTACGACGAAAGGGCCATCTAACTCGTACACAGTACGTACGTATGGAAGATGTACAACTGACAGATGGTCGCATAGAAGCCGGTGCGCTCCTTGCGGCACTGTGTCAAGTGCCATTTTGGATTGTATAGACACATTTTTTTCTGTTGCGCAATGCACCTGCTGTATCGACACGGCAGATCGTGCTGTTAAACATTGGCCGACTATTGCGGGCACCGTAGATTGATACTATTTGGTAGCACGGCGGTGGCCTATCAGTCATGTAGAAGAATTCCATTGGTATTTTATCCTGTTAATACAAATCAATGCAGTATACACTGCAGGCGAATACTGTGAGCTAAGCGTGTTTGCAGCCGTCGCGTTTACTCTGCTCTGGCGTTCTACAACGGATTGGCCGATTGTCAAGCCGCTTTCAAGAGGTTCAATGGCAATAATCCGGCTATATCGTGTACAAATTTGGTGAACTTCCGTCCAGTAATCTGGCAGTTTATGCTGTTAAAACGCGCACTTTTTGCCGCAATTTGACGACGATCTTCATTCGTCACGTTGGCTTTACGAAACGGATTGGAAAATAGCAATTTTGATGTCAGCAGAGTAATCAGCAATCATTTCTGTACCGGTACATCATGTAGAAATTTAGTGAGATTCGGTTCATTGGCCCCGGAGTTTAAGACGAGAAGTTGTACGATCGGCGTCTAAAATTTTTCTGGGGTGACTTCAGGTACGTTCAGTAGAGGACAGGGCTGCTAGGCAAGGCGGTGATCAGTGTTTCATTAATATTCACTAGGGGGCAACACTGCAGTGCCGAGCGGGTTATAGGCTGGGCTTTGCCACGAGTTTTAAATATTCTGTTTGTACTAGTGCTGGGACATAGTTACAAATTGAATTGCAGAATTCGGAATGAGTACAGTGGCAAACATTTCCAAGTAGGAACATTTCCTAGAAAAAGCCAGTAACAACTAGGATTTTGTGATCCCAAAATAGGTTTAAATTTTTAAAAAGTAAGTACCCTTATGATCCCTTATGCTCTTCAGTTGTTTTTCTAATATAGTGTGTTGCTTTTATTAGGAAGTCCCTGTGTAGTGCAGCTGCTGAGATTCTGATTTTATTGCTCTATTTGTCATTCTTTGAGATGCCGTTTATGTTATATGTACTTTATATTATTCTGTTACATTTGCAGAAAAGAAGAAAGACGGAGGCAGGCTGGCCATGACAACGCAGGCGGCGAATGATGGCAAGTATCGTCGAGATGCAGCCGACCAGAGTTTTGACTATATGTTCAAGTTGCTGATCATAGGCAACAGCAGTGTCGGCAAAACCTCGTTTTTGTTCCGCTATGCTGATAACTCATTCACGTCAGCATTTGTTAGTACAGTCGGTATCGACTTCAAGGTCAAGACAGTCTTTCGGCAGGATAAACGCGTCAAACTGCAGATCTGGGTTGGTCACACTGACTATTCTCATGTGCATTTGATTTGAGTACGTAACAGCAGCTAGAATGGTTTTGATGTTAATAAAATAATAATATTTTATTGAGTGATGAGATAGTTTGCCGTAAACCTACTATATGCTTACTTCATTGTCGCAACAAACTGGCTGATCATTTTGCCTGCAAAAATGCATCCACTGCTTTTCAGCAGTTCTGAAATTAGCAAATGCATTGCAATGCAATATTCATCACCACCATATCGTCAAAAGAATGTTAGCTTTAACTGCTTAGATGTCTTGAAGTTGACGTTCAAGATCATATTTAGGAGGTCACCGATCGGTTCACTGGAAATAGAACAGAATTTGTGTTTTTTTTAAATCTTAACATGTCATAATTTAATGGTGCATCCTGAGCTAGAATGATATGGTGGTATTTCATGGTATTGACAGTTTCTTTTCTTGTGGCTTTCGAGAATTGTTGCTGTAGAAAAGTACGAGACATGTAGCTGAAATAACTCCTCTATCGTGAGTTGTATATTTGCTGTTAGGACACCGCTGGACAAGAGCGGTATCGGACAATAACTACAGCATACTACCGTGGCGCAATGGGCTTTATTCTGATGTATGACGTTACGAACGAGGAGTCGTTCAATGCAGTACAAGACTGGTGCGTGTCTTTCTACGAGTACCGTTGACAGTATACAGATGACATAAATGCAACATTGAAATTACGATTCTCTGAAAGTTGATTGCCATCATGTTGACATTTCAACTGAAGAGCATATTTGAATGTCGCACAAACAACTATGCATCGTATGTTTCGTTACGCTAAAATTTGACGTGTTTGAAATACTCTTAATCGAAGAAACTGCAATGCTGTTGCCAAAGATGCAAGTGTCTGAAGGTTATATGTCTGTTTTTTTCTGCCTGTGACATTGCCTAGCAAACATAATTGCATTGCCTATACCAGTAAATTCAACTTCTTGCAAAATGGCATTTGACAGATTTAAATGTTACAGCACATGTGTTGCCTGACTAACTCAACTCAACTTTATTAAAACACATTTGCAGCCCGGAAGCTGTTCATATATCTTAGTTTTCCATAGTTAATCCAAGTTAACCTAAGTTGTCAAAGCCTATATCCTTCGAATGAGATGTATTAAGATTTATGAAGCTTGTTTTTAGTGGCACAGTGTTGTTCTTGTTGCACAATCAATAATAAAACATACTGCAAGGACGATATTTAGTCAAATCAGGATAAGAACAACCACCTGGCATTTTACATATTGCACTGGTCATCCTGTCCTAGCCAGCACTCACAGTCAGGAACTGGAGGATTTTGTTGAATCAAAGTTTTATGGCCTGTATGCCGTTGCTGATGTTAATCTAGTGCAAACAGATTAGGCACAAATCCCTGTAGTTCTCATCAATGTCACCGACACATTCTCCGTGCTGTCAAATAATATATTTACCAAAACTACATGCAGTCTAGAATTACAAAGGTAGAAACAAAGGTAAAATTATTTCCAAGACAAATAACAGCACTGGTATGGTGGTTACGTTTTTGATGACTCGCAGGAGCACGCAGGTGAAAACATATTCGTGGGATAATGCTCAAGTGGTTCTCGTCGGCAACAAGTGCGATTTAGAAGACGAGCGTGTAGTCTCGACAGAACGGGGACGACAGCTTGCGTCACAAATGGGTATGATGTCACTAATGGTAACTTAGCATTGCAGCATAAAACTACTGCTTATGAAACTTTGTAAGCTTTCAAACCGATATCGAGTACAGTATATGCATTACTAATACAGTGTGTATACACTGAACCTGCTTTTATAGTATACCATTTAATAAATGTAATTTGGTAGGTAATAACCTGAAGTTTTTGTAAGCACTGAAAAATGGTGGCATTATGAACGGGATAATTTTTTGCTTATAATCACATGTGGATAAATACAATGTGCACATTAGTCCACAATTACAGAACCTCTTAGCTTTCAGCAGCACAACTAAAAGTACCACTTGTTTCTGTGCTAAAATTTCCACAGTCGCAGTTAGGGTAATGTTGGTGAAATTCACCTAATATTGGTCATCATTGTGATAAATGTAGCAGTGTAATTCAACTTGTTTACACTGGTTACACTACTTGTTTACTTACGACATGGTTTCTCCTCAGGAACAGCAGATTGTTAGCATATGCCGATGACATATGAAAATGTATTTTTATGTTGGATTTCTACCATGACGGCAGAAGTTAACAAGAGCGTCTAGCAGTGGCTAGCATAGCGTGAGATGATCCCTCCACTCTTCCCGGTGATGATCCCTTCCCTCTCGCCCGCATGCACCGCGAGACGGCGACCACAGTGCACGGTAAATTGGGATCGGAATTTGAAACCTAAATTAGCTATAATGCGCCAATGCACTTCTGTCACAACAGACGGAAACTGACATCGTAGCATAAGCGTGAGATGTATATATTACATCTCGCTCTAAAAACCCATGTGTTAAATAGGTTTGGAGTTTTTCGAGACGTCGGCGAAGGACAACGTAAACGTGAAGGCGGTGTTCGAGCGGTTGGTCGACATCATCTGCGACAAGATGTCGGAGAGTTTAGACGCGGAGCCGTCGTCGGCCGTCGCAAACAGTCCACAGCCGCGGCAGCTGACGGCGAGCACCAACAACAACCAGTCGTCGTCGTGCGCGTGTTGATGAGAGACGCGCCGACGCCGCCATTGTGCTTCATCCGTCGTCATCATCGTGCTGCTGTGCAACGATCTGTCGCCCGACTGTGTCATCGTCGCTGTTGTCGTTATTGTCCTGATCGACGTGTCCGTACATCGCCGAGAAATCGTGATGTCACTGCTGCTGCTGCTGCTGCGGATTTGCATCATTATGTCATCGGTAATGGTAACTAGAAAGCCGTCGTGCAAGGTCACGCCGTCCACGGTAGCAACATTTTCGGCCAGCTTTTGTCCAGCTCCTACTTATTTCCGGTTCCAGTTCAAGTTTGCTTTTGAACTGTGGTGTCGTAACTTGTTTTCCCGGTTTAACTTTCACTTTTCGATCAGTCGACTGCATCCGTGACTGAGAAGGAACATGTCATTTTGTGACTGAACTCTTTATCTGTGACTTTATCCAAACTCGGATCATGGTGATCCATCATGCCACATATCTCGCTGAGGTCACTTTAAAAAAATTCTGTCCGGGTATAACAGCCACACTTTTGACCAGTGGACCAGTTGCTGTATCCAAATGACAAAGTAGTTGATAATGATGTCAACAGAATGGCAGGTCCATCAGTTGGGTGTATGGTAAGGTATCGATATCCTATCATCTTTTAGATGGCACTTAAAAACTGTAAGTAGTTTCGGAGAGTTGTGTAGTAAGACATTGTCCATTTCAGAGCCTAATATGTTGCTGATAACATTTGCACCCCCCCCCCAGCCAGGCATAATTTCTTTCTTCCTTTAATGTCGGTTTATCCATTTGTTTGTTTTTCTCGTCCGTTTCTCCTGTGTGCACTGTTGCTACATGCTTGCTCGTCTCTGTTGGCCAACATTTATTGATTCATGTGCAAGGTGCGTTGCGTGTTTTTTGTCAGTTCTTCATGTTAACGTGCGTGTTACGTGTTCGACATCACCTTCGTTGTCGTCGCTGCGTTCAACTTATCTGTGCATTTCGGTGGTATCGCAAGGTCGTGAAATGACGTTGGCGGCGTGTGCAGTTTTCCGTGGTGAGTTGGCACTGAGATCAGAAAGCCGACATAAACGGGGAGATTTCATTCCTTAAAGGTCATCGGATGAAGAAAGGATGTGGTCTGGTGAGTGATTTTCCTGGAAGGCATTTAGAAGTGCGTGCCGCCACACTTCACATGAGCATGAAGAGCAGAGCACTGTGGCCAGTTGATATAATTCACGTGGAGAATGTCCACTATGTAAACCAGCGTGTGTATGTGGGAAGTGACTTGATCAGATCGGTGCGGCTTTCGGCATGGCTTTGGTAATTCTGTGTGGGATTGGTACATGTTGGTTGTACTTCATGCATCAGTTGATAGCTTGCTGTGTCCCGAGCTAGTGTTGTTGAACTGTGTCTTCACCAGTGGCCCGATGTTGGCCTAGTGCAAGCTGGCGCGGTGAACGGTGCATTATGTTGCGGCAGCTTACGTAGTTGCATTTTCGCCATCTGGAGTTCGACATGTAACTTATATGTTACATATGTTATGTATGTGCTATCCGTTTAGCTCAATTTGATTGGCGGTGCACATGTAGCTGTGTTGCTGAGTGATGGTGCGATCAGTTACCTGGCGAGTCTTACACTGTTCTATGTGGTGGCACATCAGAAACGATTGTATCATAAAAAATGTTTTACATCCATCAGAAAGATTATATGCATAAGATATAGAATATTTAGAGTGCGCTTATAAGCTGACATGGTCAGCTTAATCTACTGCACTGTACCATAACTTTAAAAATAATGAGAAGAAACTAAAAACAAACAAGAGGGCCTAGCAGTGACTAGCATAGCGCGATATGATCCCTCCACTCTTCCCGGCGATGATCCCTCCCGTCGCGCCCACATGCACCGCGACCGCAATGCGCGGTAAATTTGGATCGGAATTTGAAACCTAAATTAGCTATAATACGCCAGTGCACTTCCGTCACAGACAGACGGACACTGACATCGTAGCATAAGCGCTAGATGTATATATTACATCTCGCGCTAAAAACCGAACAATCTCATAAGTACTGGAAGCAGTCAGGAAGCTGTGGAGTCAGTCATAAGGGCATAATTGCAGAGACTTTAGGCCTTGTCTAGGTGCCAAAAGTAGTCCAGTCCATTTATTTCACTGCATGGTCTGTAGCATCCGTCTTTGGTTGTCGGATACTACTGTGCACTGTAGTAAAGTAATTTTCACGTAATTTTGTCAGTGAATGGCTACTGCAGAAATGCTGAATGGTAAGCTGAAATGACCAGTCGCTGGCCTAGAGTGTTAATCGCTGCATAAAAAATGCTCATCATTTTTCAAACTTCTTTCATTGTAAGACTCCTGTAAATTTTTAAATACTTTGAACATGTTACGACACTACTTCGTTAAATATTCATGTAAACTTTTCGATTTAACAGTGACTAGCTAATTGCTGTTTTTGCAGTAATCTTTAGCATGTGCAGTTGCAGTAAGTAAGTTATTGGCATGCTACTAATGGTTATTCTTCGCTTCGGTGGTAAGCTTTTATTATTCTCGATAGTTGTGCTTGCAAATACTTTTCTGTGTATGCGCTTTATTGTCCCATGCAAAAACTTTCTTGTTATGACTGTGATGGGATGTTTAGTTGTAAGAGTTAAGTCTAACACAGACTGAATGGCGCCATTGAAAAGATGCTTAAAATTCAGTTTATTGAAACTCGATGAAGCCTGATTGTCACAAATGTTTTAAAAAAATGTTTTAATCAAAATTAACTGTTAACATATAGTATTTTGTTTTACTTTAACTACTAACAGTATCTGTGGTCACCAGTTGTAGTATTATCTCTTGCTATTGGGTATGTTTCTGTAATATATGCAGTGTATAAATTCTCCGAGCTTCTTATTTATTTAGTTCTGTGTATTTGCACTGCCGCATGATCGAGTATCTTACGACACACGCTGAGAACAGTTCTGACGAATTCGTTTGAATTCTCTAATACTCGGTCTCAGTAATGACCACATAACCAGTTTTTCAGTATTAGCAGTTCATGAGAGGCATTTCACAACATAGATTGATTAACCGAGTGTTGCTTAGCTTTTTGCCAGAAACAGTTGCTATGACAGTGTCCAGGGGTTGCAAGTAGTACCACGATGCGAATTGTAGTATACATATAATTTTGTACAATGTACTTGGCGTAGTACGTACCAGTACTATGGAGACCAGGATTCTGGGTTAGAGAGGACCATTATTATGTGAACTGCATAACAGTGCAGAACATTGGCACACATGTTACTGTTGTATAGCCTTCTATAGCATGTACTGTCAATAATCCAAAAATGTCTTTATAAATCAATATTTAGCACATAATCTACTAATCTGTTTAGCATATAATGTCACAGAAATTGCATTTTTCTTACTCGACTTGGCCCCCCTCTTTTGAAGCTTTTTTTGCGCCTGTGCTTGACATGAATTCCTTGCAAGCCAGTGTCCTGTGTGAGTTACATACCGAGTGAGTGTACATAATACAGTCATTCTATTTTCACGCTAACGCCGATGAACAGTATCACGGACTTTATTTGAAACGTTAGCTTGTATGATAAATTGTAATTCTCAGGGCACCACCACATAGCCTAAATTGTGCTAAAACTGAAAGTGCCATTAAATCTCGATGACTTGAGATCTTAACGAAATGACCAAGGCCACTGAATGTAGTGTGTACAAAATCTCACTGACCAGTCCAGAGTTGATCGTGATCGTGGTAATTGAATGTTTGTTGTGCAATGTGTAATGTTGTTATATATTGTTTGTGCGTGCGATCGTTTTATCGTTGGAATTCTTATCAATTTCATCGTAGTTGCACAGTGCTTACAGGAATGCGCTGCATGCAGTTTTGTCGCTAGCGACTGTCACCGTGTACCAGCCAGGGTGTGGAATCTCTATGTCCACGGACTTAGACCAGCAGAGAATATGCCTTCACTTGGCTGCTTGACTATGCTGCCATTTGTGGTTCCTTGCTCCACATCTGTCTGCCTCAGTAGACCTAAGCTTCATTTTCCATCGTGAACCAGAGTCCGGTTTTAGACCTAATTGACCAGTCTGTGCCTGTTCTGCCGCATTTGGATGGTAATTATGCAACTGAGTCGACGACAGCCGAACTTGAATTATAACGACACATTTTCGACGATCTATTGGAACCTAACAGGGCATGACTGTTAAGTGTTACCGTAGTCAAACATACCAAAATTAGTAGAGTCTGACTCCAGTCGCTTTTGGTAAATGGCTGGTATACATGGTCAATAAATTATAACATATAATGAAAGTAGATGGTGCAGCATTGTACCTAAAGCCACACCCTGTATGGTTCTGGAGATCATTCAAAAACACAGTGTGACAGAATATCATCGGAAAGTGATTATCACAGTTATGTTTGACACTTCCTGGATATTGCATAGTGTTGTTTAGTTTGGTGAACCATAATATGGTTGGTGGACTTTCTTATCAAGTAGTTGGTTGCGAGCTGGCGTGGTCGTATGGTTAACCAACTGGACTCTGGTTGCTGATAAAAATGCAGCCCAAGTTGGTCATGTACAGAACTGCAAGATGTCATAGAGCCACATTCCACTGGATCAGTTTCCCCATAACTTCCCCGTGACTTGACTAACTTGTTGGCAGAAAGTCCGTAACTTGTCGATAACTTGTTGTGGACGTCACCATCTTGTCGCTAACTTCCCCGTAACACGTTGGCAACAGGCCCAACAAGTCACTAACAAGTTGGCAATTTCCCGTAACATATGCTACATACGAGGAAGTTAGAAGGAAACTGGTCAAGTGGAATTTGGCATTTGAGTGCAGTTACAGAAGATGTACATCTGATTAATACATGAAGGTGCAATGAACTGTGATCGGTGTTGTTATCTGGAACCAGTAGCAGTTTCAGTTAGTGATAATGACTATGTTGATAATGTGAAAATGCACCATATGAGACTGCGATCAGAGCAGTACTCCCACTTTATAAATATTATTTTGACAGATTTTTGCAATTAAACATGAGTCTTTTAATGCAAAAATGTCACTGGCTGTCACAGCAGCTGTTGATGTGACAATACTGTGAAGGCACACAACGTGTGAAAGTCTTTAAGTTTCGTCACGTATTTGTAGGAGTGTACACAGCCATGATTGTTTTGGGTACAAGCAGAAGACGTAACGAAAAGCTTTTATGACAAATTGATTCCGGAGATACCGACCAAAACCACATAACCTCTAAAGAGGGAGTCCCTCTGATGAAGTCATCCATCTCTGCCAGTTCTTCTGGCCAGACACACAAGTTTCCGTATTTTTACTAGAACTATTTGATGTTAGTTGTTCATGTTGCCAGCTGTATTGTGTAAAATATATTATTTAAATTTTACGGCTGGCATATGATCAGATTCTTTTAAAATGCTTTCGAAAAGCTGCACCGGTTCTTATCGTTCAGAAACTCGCTGCATAATTCGATTAATATTCACACAGTCAGGTGCTGAGAAGTGTGTAATATAACGTAAACGTATGCGTGGCATGCGAAGTCATTTGAAGTTGTTAATAATTTTTCATTGATGTCAGATGTTGAGTATTGTTGTTATTATTGTTGATGTTGTCCAGTATCATGGTTTCTCTGAACTGCTCGGTTCTGCTGTAACGGCTGTAAATGTCTGTAGAAATCGCTTTAACTTACCGACGGGACCATTATGGATGGCTATCTAATGGACAGTGCTGTACGTTAAGTTTCTTTATTGGTAGCAGTATCATTCAAGCTATTGCTTCTGTATTATATTGCTGGTTGCTGAATACTAGTTGCAAGAGTAGCAGAAGGTAATAATTTGTTATTAGATGAAGTTGCTTCACGGACGCATCGTGACACAATTATTTTAACTGTTGTACTGCATGTCTTTCCGAAGTGTATGACTATCTGTACTTGTATGTTATACTGCATGCATTAATGTTGTAAATTTCAACTATACTGCACCAACTGTGTTTAAGATTTAAATAATAATACTTCAACAAATAGTTCAATGATGTTACTGTGAAGGCTGATGCTTGTAGATTGTGCAAATTGAACACACTGGTTTATAATAATTAAAGTTTACCTAAATTTAAAATCTAGTTAGTTAAGATGCTTAATCAGTTTTATGGCATCCCTAATTTTATTCCATAGATTCATACTTATTGACAGGTTAGTATGAATACAATTTCATGTTGTTGATATTATATAAGGTTGTGATATAAATAATTAAATTAAGCGCTTGTATTTAAGAATGTCAGGTAATATATACATATTGTACTATTGCTAGTTGTTACAAATAACTGTTGTCCTTTGGTTATGTCAGTTGTGTGCAGCCTAAACACAGTGTGTGATACTGGCTAGTTGTTTTATGTTGTGATTTAGACTTTTCATCTAGAACACTGTTAAATCCAAACCAACCGTCATCGTTTCTAATGTTTGTTATCACGGTCGACTTGGCATTCCCACTATTATACATTATTTGTATAACGGTGAAGATTTGCGACCAGTGACGTGCATTTTCTGTGTTTTATTCTTTGTTTCATCAGTTCTTTTGATGTTTGTGTGAACCACTAAGACTATCTTGCTATCAGTAATATCTTTACCACACCGTGTTTAATTTAATTAGTTGTTGAAAGTGCTGGTAATCTCAAGCCCACCAACTAACCTTAATTTAAATTAATATTATTCACACCAAATGTTTGTGGAAGCAAAAAATGCATTCTGCAATCAAATGGCAGTGATAACAGAAAGTTGGAAAAATGATTATTGACTGCAGCACCTTTGTGTGAATTAAAGAACAGACTGGAGAATGAAATGAGAACTGTGAAAATACGGAGATATGAATGGAAAACTGCCTCTGATTTAGTAGTAAAATGAAATTTTAGTGATGGCATATTTTCAGGAACATGGCTATGAAAGGAACATATATTTGCTGCAAAGACCATCCTATATCTAGGTTCACTGTTGTATTAAAAAGAAGCATATCAGAATTCGGGAACATTAAAATGTAAAAAATACAAAAGATATGAACCGGGTGGGATGATGTCATACGCTTGTTACAGAGCTTAGTGGAAATTCATTTCATACGCAGTTCAGTAGCATGCACAAGAGGGTATGCAGTGAGGAATTTCTCCAGAAGGGCCCAAAATGTACCACATATTGTTAGCCATAAACAGGAAACCATAGCAATAGAAAGGGGCGTACGTATTACGTCGGATACTTTGTGATCAGATTTGTGAAATGTTGCAGGGGCATCGATCCCTATGGGACGGTAGACATGCCCGACGTCCATGGTAATGTCCCCCAATATTTTAGAAGTGATGTCGTTTAGATGTCGTCTTGAGTGAGCACAAGAAACTATGTCCAGATCCCCAAGGAAAGTGGATTACGTATTTGTTGTATTTTAGTGCTTAAAAAGTTGAAAGTGATACATTTTTATTTTGCAGCTAGGTTTATTTTATCCAGTAACAGCAACAACTGTTGTTTGTTGTAAATTAATGCAAATATTATGTGTAGTTGCACAAAAAAAGCTTCAGCTTCTGGGGGACCCCTACCGGGGCTCCGCCCCTGGGCCCCGCTTGGGGACTTCCATCCCCAGTCTTCTTTTATGTCCCCCCAACAATCCTGTGAGATCAACGCCCTTGAAATGTTGACATGGCCAGGAGAGTCCATACCTCTGTCCGCCGCCGCTTGATTCACAATCACCTATGAGTGTCTGCTGATATGATCACATATTTGGACTCTCAGCTATACACCGGGCTTAAGTCAGTGGTTAAAGTGGAGAGTGAAAAGGGGCTGCTGAGCCCCCATGTGGGTTTTAACCCCCCATCTCGGTGTTTAGTCTTTTCAAATGAAAGAAATTAAAGCCAAAAATAGTATGAAGATGCACCAGACTGCACCATTTCCAGGGGTAATAAATGCTCAAATTTTCTGGTGAGGGTCCCCACTAGGAAAGAAACCCCCTTACGTACATACCATACCTATCATTCAGTCGCCTGCAGACACCAACTGAGCCCACTCGCCCATTGTTGATCACTTTAAGCACTGGTCCGAAGTAACTGCAAATAAGTCAATCAAGTCCCTGAAAGTCTTGAGGATGCTACACGAAATTTGTCGGGTTTGAAATCTTAGTTACTGTGAACGTTGCCGGCATCTAAAGCATTTATTGTATACATCTGTTTGGTTATCAATTTTATGACAGCCTACTTAAAACATTCTTTGTTTGTTGCCAGAAAATATATACCACTAGAGTGGAAAAGTACTTAAAAAGTGCCCCAACTGTTCAAAAGGAAGCAATGACGTGCACATAATGAAGTAAAATTGTAAAGCTTAAAATGCTGAAGCAACATTTTATTTGGCAGTTTAGTGACTGCACACCATCACTACTGTGCATATTGTCTGAGCAGTGCGGACTATTTGTACTTAGGTACGGCAGTCACAAATTAAGCTTCAAAAGGCAAGTACATGTAGGCTCGTGCATCTGTTGCTATCGAATTGAATTGAATTGAATTGAGCAAGGTTTAACGTCCCACCAAACACATTATAGATCATATCGGGGACGGGTTTTATAGGTCAAAAGACCCAACCAGCAGTGTCAAAGCACTGAAGGGAGAGAGGTCCTAAGGACCAGGCTTCAATCCCGCTATCAACACTGCACTGTGAAATAAAATAATATTTTACTTGGATGAAGCATGGAATCTCAACAACATTAAAGGCGATTTCGGGACAGAACGATCTTCCAAGATATTCATCTGTCCAAAGGTAATAAAATGGAAAAGACATTTGAAAATATCATAACTGACTAAACTATGGAACTGTTAAGTTATTTCCCATGGTTGGGTGGTTGGAGTTTAATGGCGCTTTCATGACAACTATGGTGATGTCGCGCCTCAATCTACAATCATTAAAATATGCAAAGTTCGAATTAGGAATATGAATCAGTGATACAGTTATTATAACTAATTATATAGGGTAACAACAAATACAAAAAATCAATACACAGCAACTGAGTAGCCAAAAAGACACAATATCAAACTATTGCATTGAGTAAGTACGTAACGGTAGAGCGTTCGCTCGCGAGCCATAAGGTCGCATGTTTGAATCTCGGCCGGTCCGCTTACAGGTAACAGCCTTGGGCAAGCTACTCACAAGCATGTGTCTCTGTCACCAAGCAACCTATGGGCGGTGACACTCTTCGGCTGGGAAGGTAACCACAGGCCTGGCGGAAAGTAATGGCAGCTTATGACAAGGTGGATCACTTAAGTCACCTGCAGGCTGACTGCCTGTACACCGGGATCAGCTCCGGGCCCAACGCTCGGAAACGAGTATGGGAAAACTTTATCTTATGTAAGTAAGTGTTAAGTAAATAGTTATTTCTTATGATCTCCACTCGACACTATACAAAACAGATAATACTTGGTGGAAATTTTTGGCCAAAACATTCAATTAGGGTTATGGATAGTGCTAGGGTTAGGATTATATGCGGGACTCTACGGCACACAGGTGGCATGCCAAACGTTTGGCTGAAAATGGCAACCATAACAGAGTAAACAGATACCAAGGGCAATGGAATGCACGTTGCACACAGAGAAAGAAACAACGCAGCCATTCATTCACAGATGTGAAAAACAACAGACTGCAAGCGAACAATTACGAGATAATAAAATCTAGATTAAAATAAAGTTTAAATAATATAAATTAGGGCATAAAAGAAGGATAGACTGTAGTGTAACATATGCATGATAATGTTACTGCGCAACACAGGCAAAGTTGCCCGTCACTGTACTCTGAATAGCACACAGAACATAGCCAACCAATCGGCATGGAGCTCACTGCCTCAACGTTTATAACCCCTTTCTACAGCAACCATAATAGAGTAAACAGTATACATACCAAGGGCATGCTCTGTGGCTCAGTGGGCTAACGCTTTCGGAGCTGCAGTGCAGTAAGCCTGGCTGGCTAGTTCGGCAGGGCGTGGGTTGCCGGCATGTCGAGTCAGGTGCATGCTATGAGATCAAATTCTCGGGCAGGTACAGAGGGCTCGCCTGTGTCCTCTTTCAAAAGTGACAGACCATCACACCCGGATTGGGGGCATCTGGGTGTGGTGAGAGCTGCCGGTGCAGATAACAGATGGTAGGGGCCAGCAGTCTTATAGGAAGACCACATGTTGGCACCCTGCCAGAGAAACCCGCCGGCTAAGCTTGGCTCTATTAAATATACAGTACAAGCCCCAGGGTTATAGGGGAATAGCTTACTGGGCCAGGTCTAGGCCTCAGCGTTGGCGGTAGGCTGAAGGCACGTCGAAAGACTGCCAACGGCCTACCGCCACCCCTGATAAACGAGCGAACGAACGACAGCACTTCTGTATTAGGCTGATTACTAAACACATTCCTCTATCAGAGTTAGTACCAGTGTATACATCGCACTACAGGCTTTGGTGATGATGCACTGTATAAATTCACATCTTACACTACATTAGAACAATAGACAGTTAT
>Ga0209782_1000681_pt1 | contig 15733 bp, 8 predicted proteins | sample WorMetmaBAHAMAS1_FD_187390 | JGI IMG/M metagenome (GOLD analysis project Ga0209782, IMG submission 187390) | Marine gutless worms symbiont microbial communities from Max Planck institute for Marine Microbiology, Germany - Inanidrilus... | ecosystem: Host-associated > Annelida > Digestive system >...
GGAAAAACCGCACCTAAAGACGTTCCTGTACCCCTCAATATGAAGAGTGTCCTCCATCTTCAGCCGTGAATGCTTGAAAACCTCTTTGCATGCTTCTGATAAAGTAAACGATGCTCCTATGTGGAAGGTTGGCCCATTCCTCTCTGGGAACAGTTTGCAGCTGATCAAGGCTCCCTGGTGGAACTCGACGTTGTGAAATTTGACGCTGAAGTTGGTTGCTTACGTGTTCTGTTGAATTAATGTGCTGTGACCACTTTATTTGCTCCGATCTCTCTCCAGGTTCTCTGTGACATCTCGAGCATGGTGATGGTGGTCATATTGTCATCCATTTGAACAATGCCACGACCCACTGCACTAATGAACAGTCTCACAACTGGTTGAAAACTTTGATCTTTATGCCGGATGGTGTTCAGAGCTAAATTCCTGATGACATCCAGGTCAGTGTGACTAAGCAAAGAAATACTCCAAAAACCATCACCGACTGACTTCCAAAACAATCACATTCAGCAGCAACCAGTCTTGGTTCTGCCAACGTTTTTGACGATTATGAAAATCCAAATCATTGACGTCTTTGCCATATGACATCATCATCAGCCCATTGCAGTCGAGCTTTTCGATGATACAGGAGGAGCGATGGTCCTACTGCTGGCCCGTGAGTCTGGATGTTTGTCTGTTCCTCAATGTTAGACATGTTATCTGGACACCCGTAGGCGGCAGAAGCATCTGAAAAGTGTGCGGGCCCGTCACGCTCGCTGTCGAGATCGAGACACCAGAGGCGTTGAGTAGGGTGGGGGAGAGGGTATCCCCTCCTCAGCCGACTAGATGGTTTGGGGGAACATTGTAAGTGCCTCCAGTGGGGTCCGGGGTGAACCCCAGCCGAAATTGAATTTTGTAGTATATGAATGCCTATTATGCTCTAACTTAAAACATTTATAGATATTTTCAAATGTTTAAGAGAACATAAGAAGACAAGTTGTTAAAAAGACACAGTGGATCCACTGTGTCAATCAACAGAACTTTCCGAACCATATACAGTTTTAGTGGTTTTCTGTAAATTCAGTAGCAGTTTAGTTTACATAAGTAGACTGACAAGCTGATGAAACATGATGATGACCATAGAAACTGATTAATCAAGACACAACCAAACATTTTTAACCTTTGACGTTTTGGTCTCTACCAGAGACCTTCCTCAGAAGAAGTTTGTTTACTTCCTCTTCCGGTTCTTGCCACGATAGTGATGCGACGTGCCAAGAAATCGGTCGTACGTGTGGCTGAGTGTGTAGCTGCCCTCGTCCCGGTTCATAGCAAATTTCTTCTGAGGAAAGTCTCTGGTAGAGACCGAAACGTCAAAGGTTAAAAATGTTTGGTTGTGTCTTGATTAATCAGTTTTTATAGTAATTAACCAACCGATGAATATGTTTCATGATGATGACCACTTGTTAACCTGTGACACTATTGTGCAGATTGTTTTCTAGGTGTCCAGTTTTGTGTATAAGCATTGTATATGTGCACATGAATATGTAAAGATAGCTTGGATTTGCTTTGTCATAGATATGATCTTAATAACAAAGATGAAGTTGTCAGTTTAGGTGGCATGTTGTATGTAAAATGTAAATACATTTTTGTTATTGGGCATCAGTCTCATTTTCCTAGAAATATTGCTAACTGAATAGCTAATATTATAATACATATAAAAATTGGCATTGGAAGACAGTTAGAAATCTTGACCATCTTCTATCGTTCTCAGACGTTGGAAGTTTCAGCAGGATGGCTGAATACGGGTATGTTATATAACTGTCTAGAGTGGTATAAGTGAGTGTTAACGAACTTATACCACGATAGACAGTTGTATAGCACACTTATTCGCACGAGTCGCCAGCGGTAGGCCTACAAATTTCACACTCGAGTGGATCCGTGAGTTAACACTACGTTATACCACGCCAGACATCCATTGTAGACATAGAAGTCACGAGTGCGATGGTGGATTAAACTTCTATAATCATCTGTTGCACAGTACTTAATTCATATATAATAATAACTAAGTGAATTTATTTCTCTCTGTTTATCATTGTACTATAGTACTTTTATTTTCATCGGAAACTAGACAATCATGGATAGCAGATTTCGACCCCAGAGCACGATAGACAGTTGTATAGCACACTTATTTAACCCATGGCTTGTAAAAATTGCCGATCTACATCGCTGAGTAAAATTTCACTCGAAGCAATGCAATTTAGACTGTTATGCTTTTGCCTCTTCAGAATACACACGACTGTGTGAAAACATGATGTCATCCAGTAAAACGAAAGTACACAATGTATCGCAACACCACAGTAGGTCCAAGTTATGGCCACAGTCAAAATGCACAGGAAATTTGCTAAAGTTTGGTTGTGTAGTTTTTGAGATGTGAGTGGACAGACAGACAAGACATTCTCATCACAGTATCTCGCACCTCTGTCCTACCGGAGATGAAGTAAATATTTAAAATTGTATGAGACAGAATACTCTGATATATCTCTAAGTACCGGTACCTACCGGTACCCCGCATAGTCAGTCGTTTTTATTTCTTCACTATTTTCGGCTGCATTTTACTTTGAATGTGCTACTTCATAAAATGATGATCCCAGCCCTGTTGCCTTAATACACTTTAACCACAAAACAACACAATAAGTGTGCATCCCACATTCGATGTGTAATTGCTGATCTTTATTCTTGAGCAAAATTCGGTTGGAATAGATGCAGTAGTTTGGCTGTTATGCTCTCATCACTTAAGAATATGCATAAGTGTATGTTATACAACTGTCTATAGAGTGGTGTAAGTGAGTGTTAACGAATTTATACCACGGTAGACAGGTGTATAACACTTATTCCACCGTCGTACGAGTCGCCATCGGTAGGCCTACAAACTTTCACCTTGTTTTCACGCTCGAGTGTATCTGTGAGTTAACACTACGTTATACCATGCCAGACATCCATTGTAGACATAGGAGGCACGAGTGCGACGGTGGAATAATGTGCCTTAGAGCCCAGCTGTCTAAAAACATAACATTATCTACAAAACTGCGAAGTACAACGCTGCCAAAGGACGACTGAGCCACAGCCATAGTCGATGTGAACCAGGTGAAGTTTGGCCGTACAGTTTTTCAGATAGGTGAGTGGTGAGACAAACATACTGTAACTCATCACAATACTTTGCACCCGTCCCAGTATTGTCTCAAAAAAGTAAACTGTGAGATAATAAGAAAGGTATACGTTGTGAGGATTATCAGTGATTTCAGCATGATTTTAATTCAAACGCATTACAATTTAATAACCATTTACAATTTAACAGCACTATAGTCAGCTGCACAGCATATGCAAGAAATTTTGCAAGCAGACGTGGTAAAAACTGTCAGAGCAGATAATATTATTATTGCCTACATATGAAAAATTACACTGTTAGCAACTTCTGACTTGACCATATAATATATATAATGTTCATCAGTAAACAGTACAAAATCCCATAAGGATAATGAAAAACAAAATTTACACTCTTAAGTGCATGACAACTTTCGCAAGAAATTCGCTGCAACACATCTGTATATGAACGAGTATATCTGCGAACGTCGATGGACCACGTGATGCTGCTTCACGTAAAATCGACCATATTGCACTGCCTACCAAGTATAATTACCAAGCAACGAGCGTCGATTGGTGGCAAATTGCTACGCAGACCTAGAAATGTCGGTTATTACCACTTATTTGAACAATAATGCTCAAACACAACTTGGTCGATTTGTTGTCTATATGTTATACAAGCAACTTTGCAACACAGTAACAAATCGAACCGATGGAGCTTAAGACTTAGTGTATGGCAGCACTAGCATCGACAGTTGAAGGTGAGATAAACACTGGTTTGTCGTCGACTTCATTGTTGATCTCAGCTAACAGCATGCCACGGCGAAATTTTATCTTCTAAGTCCACAGTTGCACAGGCATATACCACGCTAGCATAGCATCGTGCGGTAAAAACCACAGGTCAGCAAACAATGTATCTGCATAGTATCTCGATGAACAATTCAAAGTTGCTAAACATATGAACTGTCAATAATGCATCTTCTACAAACAACCATATCACTGCATTGCACCTCATGCCCGGTTTTATCATCACTGAATAAATCTCGGATTAACTATGCAGAGTTACTGGTATTTAGTCTATAATCCACGAGCGTTTAACCTTCTTTGATCATGTTCATATTATGTATTCAGAGAGAATAAATACAAATCACAGATCTCTATTGTGCAGCTGTGGCATTTTATCAGCTAATGGACATAACAGACACAGCTTATAAGCTGCCAAAATGACATCATTTGCCTGCTGGGCAACAAGAAAGCTGATTTCTTTGATATTAAGTCAACATTCGTAACCGTTTGTCTTGCATTATATATACAGGGTTCTCACTCGTCTGGAAAACCTGGAAAATTCGTGGAATGTTATGTTAGACGTGTAATTTTTGGTATGATAAGTTTTGACACTGTAATGGCTGAATTGCAAAGGAATGAATGGTGAACATCAATGATGAATGTCTCGTGTTTTACATCTTCTGGCTGCGAACTATGACCAAAAGCACCTGGAAAATTCTAAAATTGGACTGGAAAACTCCTTTTTTTTTCTTCCAAAAGAGTGTGAACACTGTAATACATTAATAAGGCCAAATAAACAATTATAAACTATGACGATAGCTTATAACAATAATCAGCTGTGGAAACAAACAACTGCCATGCTGATAAGTTTTTTTTCTGAGTTCAATCACTGTTTATTCACTCGTTAATAACAACCAGAGAATAAACTGAGATTTGAAGTTGATAAGTTCTTCCGATGCATAAATGCTGAATAACCAGACAATCTATGGATCCAATCAGTGTTGATAAAACAGGACATGATAAATTTGCCAAATTTATTGATTTATATACACATCAAACTATTACAATGATCTCTAGGCACCAACCAAATTTGCAATTCTGACAATGTTTCAGATTTGCAAAACCACTTGCCTGTCATATAATACTTTCAAATCTGCAGTTTTCTGACAATTTAAGTGACTTGGTCCAACTGTATGATTTTCTACTGTTCTGAAATCCTGCTAAGCCAACTGCATTTTCATTGGGTATGGCATTCTGCCTGAGATCAGGTTGGTCCCTAATGATCTATCTGTCAAGAGTACAAAGCTAACAAGTACAAGTAACACAAGAAAATCCATCTTTTCTTATGCCTAATATTACTGGTTAACTACTCGGTGTGGTACGTTAGTATTGTGCATCATACATTACTGGTACCACTGTACTGGACTATTCACCTTTCCACATCTATCTGGAGGAAGTGGAAAGTTCCATGACTGCCCATTTCAATGTCAGGTGGGGCTAGCTCTCTTGCCACCAACAACCATGCATGTTGTAAGCCTATAATCACTACTATCACTGGTCATAATACAGTCACATAACATTCATGAACTGTAACAGACACTGCATGCCACAATGAACATCTTCAGTGACTATCCACCAACGAGTGGCACTCAACAGCAAAAAAAGTTACTGAATTCATAACAGTGATGCTAATAATTATACAAATTGTAACTATGTGTATAAAACAGAGTATTTATTGATGAATTTGGAATGGAAAGATCGACTGATTAAGTTAAGGTTTAATGTGCCACTCGACAGAAAATAGGTCATATCGGAGACACTCTTTCCAGCCAAACTCATGACTAGTATGACAGATGTAGTCTAGAGACTTTGGGTCTAAGAGGTCTTGCGACTTCTCGAGGACAACAAAGGTGGTCTAGTCTTGAACAGAAAGTCTTGCACTTCATCTTGGTCTTGACAAAAAGTCTTAACATTAACAAGACCTTGATAAATGATAATACAAATATCATTATAACTTATACTAATAATTGTAACATGTTAATTTTTCAATGATATATTGTCAATGCTTGCTTGCAACATTTCAGTTTTCAACAGCATATATTGCAGTACTATTGTGGCAGCCAAGCAATCTTGGCTTTAGTGTGGCAACAGATTAATAAATGAGCCACTGCTATTTAAACAATTTAAATCTGTATTTAAACTTATACACTTGCAAAATGTGCACAAACATAACTTTGTCATTCTAAGGCCTATTCAGTGATAAAAGACTAAAATTGAAACAATGGCAAATTAAGTCCAAAATCAAAAATGACAAATATATTGACATTTAAACAAGACTGTTCATTTCCAGAAATACTTCTGCTTACCAGTTTGTATACGGCGCAATATCTCATACTTTACACATTTGACTGTCGGCTAGTGTTATTGATTTAATGACGTTAACTACATTACTATACTTTGTTTAGCAGGGTGCATAGCTTATAACTGTGACTAAATGAAAAGTTTTGAAGTCTTGGTCTTGAAAAAAGTTATTTAAATATCTGGCTAGTACTGAGATAATCAAAATCAAAGCCAGAAAAAACCATAAACAATACAGTAAACCTATGCTAACACAAAACTAAATCTACAACCACTAAATCAATGAAATACAAATCATCAAACACAAAAATACAACAACATAAACTAGATTTACTCGCCTCTCACGACATCCGTCCTGTAAATAAAGCGGGTCTTTTCTCAAACGAAAAGTCATAGGAGAAGTAAGTAAGAAAGGAAAATATAAGCAAGAGAAAAAGGAAGCAAGTCACAAGAAGCAAAAGAAAGCGAGTGATAAGGTACAGCAACGATCTACATATTGCCAAAATCTTCAATGTTTCTAGGGCGCATTAGGCCCTGGCACACGCACGGGGTGCACCGGGAAGAAAAATTCACCAAGAATGCAATTTAATGTAATGTTGTTTGTAGCCATATAACTCATAAAGCAAGCACATTGTGAAAATGACACTCCAATGGCTGTCTCTCATGTCTTGCTAAAATAGGTGTTCAGGCTTTTTTAGCTGTCAAGTCAAAACACGATCCTATTTCTTGCCATGGACAGAGGTGAATTGTGTAATATAGGACATGGCTTTCATAAATATATTTTAAAGTCTTAGCACAAAAAGAACAAATACTGCAATTGCAACGACATATATGCACACGTCCTCATCTGACACCACTTTAAACTACAGAACCTGCAGGAAGAGTTCAACATTAAGCGAAAAAAATCCAAAATACTGAAAACTACATATTATGATCCACTTGCTACTAGTCTGGAGAACAAAATGTGCAAAAGAACACAAGCACTAGTTATCAAAAAATACCCTCAAGTGTTTTCGTAGTGTAAGCCATATGCATGATTACCTAGACTGTTAGACACAATTTGTCTTAATTACTTGCAGTAACTGTGACATGCACGGCTTCCTGCCACTGCCATACAACAACTGCTAGTTAACGACGATGTTTAACATTATCAACTTTAACAACATCTATACGCTATATAAAAATACAAAATACAGTGGCATTAGCAGCAATAGCTATTTACAGAACTATCATTGACCATCACCGTCATACGAACAATACAGGGTGCTTACGGGTCAGGCTGCACCTACATATTACTACTACTAATACCATACTACCATCTTATAGCCATCATACAAGCTTGGATTCAAAACTCAGGTCCGGTTTTTCCACAGCAACCGGTTTTTCCACAGCAAATTAATCTCCCGTTAATTTAATCCGGCATTAAATACCGGACGATTTAATTGACGAACTGCCGGTGGAAAAACGACATCTGAGTAAATTGATCATTATCTGCCGGATTTAACGCCGGATTAAATTAACGGGAGATTAATTTGCTGTGGAAAAACCGGACGTTAATGCTTTACGACCCAGACCAAGACCCACGGCCTGAAAAATTATGCACAAACAAAAAACAGTCTTTATACAGATTAACTGACTGACTGAGTTAACGTGTTAATCCCATTTAACACAAAACAGGTCATGCCAGAGATGCTCTTCCCAGCCAATATCATAGCCAGAACGGTGGAAACAAAAACAAACAGAACAAAATCAAGGAACACAAAAAGGGCCTATGCTAACACCAAGTAAGTATATCTGCTAATGCCGATGGACTGTGCGACGCTGCTTCACGTAAAATCGACCATATTGCACTGCTCACCAAGTATAATTACCAGGCAATGAGCGTTGGTCGATAGCGAATTACTACGCAGACCGAGAAATGTCGGTTATTACCATACATCTGAACGATAATGCTCATACTCCACTTAATCGATTCGTTGCGGGTATACTATACAACTAGGTTTGCAACAAATACAGTGACAAATCGAACCGATGGAGCTCAGGCCTAAGCCTTAGTGTGGCCTCGAGCGTGCCTATCATTGTACACAACTGTTGTACACAACATAGCACAGAACAGATAATCTCCCCTCTTAACCACCAGATGAACATCATAGAGCAGATGCTGTCTCAAGTCAAGCATGCACCAAAAATCCTGGCCACTGTCCTAATAATTTATATGCAATGTTTGTAGTAGCAAAATTCTAAAAACATGGCATAAAGCACAATATATTTGAGAATTTGAAACATCATTTAATTTGCTTAAGTAACTTATGGAAACAATGTAACATATATAAAAGTAGCATAATTCTAACACCAGCATTAACTATGAAATGTGACCTGTTGAAGAAATGTTTGACAAAGATGACAGAATGCTGTCTTAAGGCAAATGATGTTCAGTATGTGTTCTTCAAGCTGTAATGACCACTGAAACACCGTCCAGCCCAATGACTAATCAACTGCCCTGTTAAATGACCTCACTGTTTACATGCATTCAAACAAGAAGATGACCGCTCTGAAGGTTGGTCTGTTGAGCCACTTGTGTCAATTTTTTTAACAAAGATCACTCAACACTCCAGTAATTAGATAACAGCTGTGGCTGAAATTTCTCTCTTGAAATTGGAGCTGAAGGAGAAGGGGGTGAAAATATTAATTGAAAGAATGGACAGCAGACTTCATCAAACTTTGTTCCATGGATCAGAATCATTGACGGTTAAATGCCAAACAGTCTATATTCTGTTCGGTGACAACTACTGCTGTTTTCTTCAGCCTGCTAACTGCCAATGGTATCGAGAATAAGACCTTGACCATAAGGCTTCAAGAACAAGATTAAGACTTACAAAATACAGTATGGTCTCGAAACAAAGACCACGCCTACAAGAACAACCTGCATTAGTTGGCACATCAGTTAAGCACTGGATTTTGTTGGAGAAGTTTTTCTGGTTGCAGGCAGCTGAGAGCAGCAAGTACATTCAGATTAATGAGAAGATAATGAGTTCTCCTCAGTGGTGTTACGTACACTGTCTCTGTACCGCAGGACCCTATGTACAGTGCACAAAATCTCCTTGTCGTTTATTGACATATGCTCGAAAACAACTTCAAAAATAATTAACAAGCTAACTACATCACTTGATTGATACATTTGATCATAATTGCATAAATGTTTATACTACAAAAGTCATTCCATAAGTAAGTTACAAAATGGCATCATTCAAGTTATTTCGAAATACAGAAAATCCAAAATATGTTTTGTAGGGAGCTTAATTTTGAGTACCAGCAAGAGATAAAGAACGTTACAAAACTAAAAGGAAGCAAATAAAAGGTAAAAAAACAAAACCGATCTACATATCACTGTCTACAATGTTTAAGACACATTAGGACCCAGTGCCCACACAGTGTGGTGGGCAAAATACTGCACTGACTGACAGTGTTCTCAATAACTGACATCATCGTATGAAATTCCCTACAAAATGTATATTGATTTCTCATATGTCAAAAATGAACAGAATGACGCAATTTTGTATCTTATTTATGGAACGACACTCATATTTATACTGGTAAACATCACAATAACGAATACATACTTAACGCAACTATGAGTTGTTGCAAAAAATGGGCCAATGGCGACAGTGAAAAAGAAGCCACAATGTAGTGTATTAACATATTTTAAGGTATAACGTAGCGATTTATAATTTCCCATTTACTCCTAAGTCGGAATTTTAAAAATTGATCAGCATTTGGCGAAGCTAAGGGAAATGGTACATTTACAAGTTTTTGCAGATGGTGGCCAAAGGCCCATCTTTCATGTCACCCTCTATACTGATGCAGTGAAATTCTCTACTGTGGAGTAGTGGCCCATAGTATCTAAGCAACTATAAGGCAGCAATTTCTATCAAGTAGATGCAATCAAAACTGCATATATGTATAGCTCCGCATACTTGATGCTTATAACATACGTATCTTCCTTTGGCTGACTTGTGAAAGAGAACAGCACCAGTCTTGCTACATTAAACTACACCGACACAAATGCAATCAGCATATTCGTGGAATGTAACAATAACAGTACATCTAACATCACACGTGGGCAAAATACTGGCCCTCATATAACACAATTATGGTATCGTGACAAAAGTCAAAATTTTGATGGCAGAAATACAAAATTTGTCACAAAAATTGCACCATATTAATATTAAAAAACACTACAGAAAGCAAAGCAAAGCACGCTCCGCAGCAAAAACGCATAATCGGCATGTTGCTGTCCTTAGCACAAACTAAGGTACGAACGAACTGCAAATATTGAATGAACAACGTTAACCTACATACTGAGCTTTGATCAAAACGAGGAATACAAAGCATCAATCTGTAAAGAGACCAGCGTGTAGAAAACCAAGACTGCAACATTGGTCCGAGTCAATCATCTACAATCGTCGCGTGAAATTCTCCGGAAAAACTCCTTTCTCTTTTGTCGACTCCTTCACGCCCATCAGCCAGCCATCATCCTATATCAGAAAAGAAACAATAATACAGTGTCAACACGAAAAATAACACGCACAAAAATACTGCCACATACAAACTCTACCTAGAGATATTATAATCAGTGTCAAGTTGCTTTGTTCATTGATTGATTGAAGTTTTACAATCCACATGACACAAAATAGGCCATTTTGGAGATCCTCTGCTCTTTTAATAAAGAAACAAAATCAAACCAAAAAAAATTAAGAAACACAAAAGGGGTAATGGGTCTATGCTAATGCTCATACCAATTAAAGCTGATCGACCGCTTACGCACGACACGTTGAACCCCCCCCCCCTGATTACTGACAAACAGACAATTGCAATGGACTTGGTAATGGTCATTAGCAATTACCACTAGCTGAACTCGGCAAGCCGAGTACTAATATTGACCTGCTCCGCACCACTGGTTCAAATGGGAGTGTAAACAATATTCACAGTTTGACCTTGACCTACAACCACAGGCTAACCAAGGTCAAGGTCGACCCTCATGCCAAAAATCAAGGTCACATGGTTCAAACAGGAGAGCGCCCACAGACAAACAGACGGACACACACACACACACACGGACACTACCAAACGTATTATCTCCCCTGCTATGCGGTCGATAAAAATACACAAAAAAATAAATAGCCCTTTCGGCAGGTTTGCTGAGCGGGCTATAAAACAGAATCTAGGTTAAACATAAATACGAACAAGAAACCAAGCGCTAAATCGAAAAATACACCTGCAAGAACTGTTCCTTGTGTGTGGGTATCATTGTGCACGACTTTCGTACACAACACATCACGGAACAGTTCCAACAATCTTCCCTCTCAACCTCCACACAAACATCACCGCTCAGATGCTGCCTTCTGGAGGAGAGCGAAAAAAGTCACTTTGTGGTAATAACATAACGATACAACAACAATTATTTTTCCACAACTTCACTATACATTCTACTAGTTAAGCAAGCTGTATTTCTCATCCAAATCGATAAAAATAGCGGCACAAATGCAGGCATAAACTGCTAACTGGCTGAACCTGTTCTTCTGGATCGTCGAATGGAACGACGGTAATAATTTCACCCGGTTCAAACGTCAACTCGTCCACATCTTCACCGATATACTTGTGAGTAGCCTGCACCTGTCAGTATATCCAGCATGCCATTTGAATCTTGCACACAGGTCGATTTCTATGCACAAAGACTATCTGTCACTGTTCTCGGTGCCTGTTCTTAGCAGCCACTGTTACGTACAGTATAATTTGTGATAGGACTCCTTTTTGGTGTTTAGTTTCAGGCAATCACAGCAGAGGCAGACCTGTAACTGATACCATCCGCATCCACAAGCAGCGGATAGTGGAACGGCCTCTAGACAGAGGCTGACTGCGAAATAAGCAGGGTTATCCCTGACAAAAAAGCTGTCGCGGAACAACAGTAATGGCTCTACCAGAAGGAGGATGGAACAATCTCGTGGCGCAGGCTGCTGCCATGAAAAATCCTCACTTGCACATGACAGAGCCATGACGTGGCGAGTGTAGGCTGCCACTAAATAAGTCTACCTGCTGGGCATGTTGGGGCACTCCAAGGGCGATTCCAGGCTGTCCTTCCGGTTTTCGGCCACTCAAAACTTACCCGTGTTTGCCTAGCAAGCTAGCGGGGACATCTCAGTTAAAGTGTTTTTCATGAGCAAGTCTTCTACTGCATCACAGACATGGAGGTCGCTCATGGAAATGGCAACATCCGTTCACAGACCAACCACATGATAACGATGATGAATCACGACACTAAAAGACCTACAGATGCTAAATACATTGCACGATAAGGTTGTCTTTTGATAATAACTAAAACTTGGAAGGGCTACACGACACATTTGGCAACTTACAGTGTGAGACCGGTCTATCACCATACATTGTTTAGTAAGTCTTTGACTGAAAAGGTTGATTTTGGCCACCAAAACTATTCTGAGCTGTAAAACTAATGTCTGCCCATGGCAAACCAAGTCTTACTCTAAACATGATTCTATGTTCGGGGACGACATCTTGTCCAACTAGCGCAGTAGCCGACAGTTGACTGTCAGTTTTCTCATCGTCTTCCAGAGCGTCATCTTTGTTGTTTGACAATCCAACATCCACACTGACTTTCGGAGACAGGTCAGCACTTGCAGATGTGTCAACATTCGTCTGAAATTAATCAATAAGCTTGTTCTTACTGATTTAATATATGTGCCATAACAAAAATGACAAACTCATTTTACTGTCCTTATTTTGTGACAATTGTGGTAAGCCATTAACAAGTTCTCTCAACACCATCACAAAAATCACTCATTCGACAACTCAACTGGCTCAAGATCGGTTCAGCCATTTTTGCACGGCTCATAGTTGTGCCCAATGCACAGTTCACGCTATCTGCAAAATCTGTATCATCCAGTACATGCAATGCGGTCTGGTTATCCAATTGAGTTTTTATTTCAATGGATCTGTGTGCTGGTATTTTTCAAACTGATCATATTTCACAAAACTTGCCCAGATAAAGATGGGAGTGTCACGGCTTGTTTGACAAACTCTCAAAATTTTTACTAAGGGAAGTGACAAAAATAATAATAACAATAAAAATCATATACTATAAACCACTTAGTTTTCCTCATATATATTAGCATTCAACTGTTTTAAACTTCCTCTATATTACCTTGGAGGTCCCTCTGTTTTGCATCCTTCATCTGGTAGTTCAATATCTCTTATCCATTCTTAAACATGGACACAGGATAAACATATTTCACTGCAGTGACATCCCTTATTCCCAGCTTTTGTTCTGAATTCCACACGCACAGCGTATTCTTCAACATTACGTGTTCGTCTAACACCTCTAATCACAGACGCATGTAAAGCAATGCAAATGGAATACAAATCTGACCAGCTCTTTCGTGGCATTGCTGTCTGACTCCGAATCTCGTGCCGACAGTGCAGGTTCTGTGTACGATGCACGCGATGACTCTGTCACTTCAGGAGTCAACTGAACATGTGCCGCAGTCTCACCATTGTAAGCCACTGGACTCCGCGGAATTCCAGCACCCTCATCTGGAGTAATTATTCTTGGAGACGGAGTTGAAGACGCTTCTTGATCTAAACAAACAAACTACACAATGTTTAAAGACTACTGGGTATTAAGCTGTGGCTGCATTTTGTACACGTTAATTATCCGACTAATATCTGGTTTCATGTGAAAAACAAGTTACTTCACCGATTTTTGTCAATTTTATGGTTACACGTTTGCATGTCAGTTACTGTTAGTTACTGCTTTGGGTTGTTATGTGCAAATTACAATCCAAACAACAATCTAAAACAAGCGACAAAACAATTTGGCAGTTTAAAAAACACAAAATTTCGCTTGTCAGAACTAATAATTATCAACTTCAGTCTGTACTGTGTACAAAAATACATAAATTTTTTACAGCACTTTGTAGTCATTCTCAATTGCACATACAATAGAAACACATTTCCGCAAAGCTGAATTACACAAAACACAAACGAAATCCATTAAACAGACATTCACTATTACCAGTCGTATGAGAAATGCTTGTTTCGAGGTGCACACGCTGCTCTATTCCAATGCTATCAGTATCAATGCAAGGTGCAGGACTGTTTGGCTGGGAATTGTTCAGACGTGCCGACTCTCGGTTGGGATGGTTATCTGGTGCATAACCACTCCTGCACAGTACATACCATACAGTAAGTAAACTACTCTCAACTCCATATTATCACCTTCATTATACTATGCAGTTGTTAGTTCACGGAAGCCATTCAAACAACAGAAATAAATTCTGGGAGTTTTTCATGGCTTTCAATTAAAAATTTCTGGACTCATGTCATCACTGAAAGCTGTAACAAATACAAAGTCACTGTTACAAAATACATTATGACATTTTTACCTCCAATACTGTACGATAATTATCAGTTCAACATGGATAGTCACAAGAACTCACACTGTGATATCAAGTATTATTTAAAATTTTTACATTACTAACAGTGATGAAGTACTTTATTTGCAGCATTAACATTAACAATAGAGATCTAAATTTCAAATAAGATGAACTCAGTCACCAATTATGTCAGAATTTTACAGATTAATTTTTAGAACTTTTCAGGACTTTCAAGAAACTTTGAGACTTTTTCAGATTCTCGCAAAAGCAAATGCCGAATTTCATGACATTTCCTGGCATTCGTTCAACTGTCCTTCCAGACTAACACTCCAGACTGGCCAGGTCTCAAACAGACGACCTGCCTGGATAAATGGACCAGTTCTTCACAGACTCAATGCTCCTCCTATTAGTCAACCAACATCCAAGTCTGAACGGAACTCAATGCAGCAATGCAAACCAGGGAAAATCATCCACATTACATCATTCTGTCTTTGTTCCTGACGGAATGGAGACCATACTCTTTTCACACTGACTCACCAACACAGCACTACACAGCAATACAGGCTGCAGAAAAATTCATAAAGAATTGTTGACATAGTCAACGTAATCGACATTATCGCACTGCTGCAAACTAGAGAACGAACTCACGCTCTATTGATTCCAGCAGCTACAGAGTCCCGAACCGTGGTGCCATCGTCTGCAGTAGACTCCGCACACAATCTACTCGTTGCCTCAGCCACAAAGTCTTTCACCTACCACATGCAATTTAACACATGACAGTCATTATCACAAATATCACAGCGACCCACATTATCTATAAACTTTACAAATACGCTATCAGTATTACCGGCCATTAACAGTTGTATGTTGTCATTTGGCGTCCGTAGTTGTAGTTGAGCAAGGTCTAACGTCCCACCAAACACATTATAGGTCATATCGGGGACGGGTTTTATGGGTCAAAAGACCCAACCAACAGTGTCAAAGCACTGAAGGAAGAGAGGTCCTAAGGACTAGGCTTCAATCCC
>Ga0209782_1000682_pt1 | contig 15728 bp, 6 predicted proteins | sample WorMetmaBAHAMAS1_FD_187390 | JGI IMG/M metagenome (GOLD analysis project Ga0209782, IMG submission 187390) | Marine gutless worms symbiont microbial communities from Max Planck institute for Marine Microbiology, Germany - Inanidrilus... | ecosystem: Host-associated > Annelida > Digestive system >...
GCTTAAACCAATCAACCAACCAATCTATCAACCAATCAATCAATCAGCCAATACGGTAGCTTACTACTCATTTATCGATCCCACACACACACACACAAGGTAAAACCTATGCATCGTCGCTACGTGGGCTGTAACCATCACTCAAAGATAACACCAATATACACCTTCCTGCATCCGGAACACAAGCTCTATTAACAAATGATGGCAAGTAATAACAGTTAATGGTGGTTATGCTACTCCAAAGCGCATAAATTCTGGCTAGTTATAAATAGCGCAGTAAACAATGATAATGCTAGAAAATTACACTTTACTTACAACGAAAATTCCATTCCAACTCGTAATATTCACATTATAATACTAAATATAATACATAATACTCACTCCGGAGATTTCTTGTTTGTTTGAGCTGCACCCGGCATGGTTTTGCTCAGAGAAGCCGATGTGCTCTTCGCAGGTGGACTACCTAGAACACATCAACATCATGCAACTCTATAGCTACCTGCATATTTCTTTGCAAATTGTAAGCAACATGTCAGTCCTTCACATTCAAAATTTTCCAGTCTACCACAGATTCAGATCACAAAGGCCTTGGTAAGTAAGTAAGTAAATAAGTAAGTAAAAGTGGATTTATAGAGCGCATCGTCGTAAAACCTCTATTGCGCTATATGTATCAGTACACCACGAAGAAAAACGTCTTTAGATGCTTGCAGAAAGTGCAAAAGTGATTCAATGCACACCACGACCAATGACGACGATCAAAACCACATTGTCCTACTCCTGAGTAAGCAGTAAGCCTAAGTTCATGTACTGTTGGCAGCAGAACAAAACCTTTTTAACAAGGTGCTAACTTTACTAGTGAAGTGCATAGCTGGTTTTGTCTGGCACCAAGTTAGCTCTGAGTGCCAACAAGAAACAACAGCATGCAAAAACTCTCTATACTTGTTATTCATTGGTATTCAGGATGTGACATGTATATCACATTATCTTTCTATCTGATGGTAAATATATACGCCTCATACAGTTAGAAACTTAAGTTCAGCTATAAAACTAACGAAGAGCTGTATTCTAATCCATTAAACTAAAATGGCCATAGATACGAACCGTCACCCAGCAACTCATCAACATCGAGATCTGAAACGTAACATAAAAATACAAAATGCATATGACAGGTAACTGCACTTCATGCAGTTTTTCCAAAACAAATAGGTATTAAAAAACTAGAAATATTACAAGTATCAAAAAACAATGTTAAAATTTGGTTTAGTAAACCAGAAAAAACACATTTCAATATTCTATCCTAACTGGTCATTAACATAATATCTGTATGAAACTGATCAAAATATAAATGACAGCTTAGCCCATATGTGACTCATGTTATAGACCTATAATGCAGTAACTACTAACATCACATTTTATGCACACAGCTGCATATTTCTTATCACATAAGTTAATTATTGCAAGTACAGATATGGAGATTTGGTGGTAGTGAGAACTTTGTAAGTAAGTGAAAGGAACTTGTATTTAATGCATTCAGTTATCTTGAGCCAGTGAAGACAGCGAAGGATCAGGGTGAGATAATCCACCCAATTTATAATATGCCAGTCCCATAGATCAGTTCTATAAGCTGCACTACCAGTATGTCGGAGGTGACACACGTCGATGACATATAAAAAAGCAACTGACCAAGAGTTTAACATCATTTTCAAAAATTATTACACAGTAACAATTTTCAAAATGTAGACTTCTAGAGTTCAGAAAGACTGATTAAAAGTTTCTTACTTTCGGTGCATAATCACTTCTAATTTGTCTAGCTCTTTTCATTAATATTCTGTCTTAATTGTATGCTGCAACTTCTAGCTATTCAGTCACAATGCATATTCATCAAAACAAGTGCTCTTTTACTGCAACATGCATTTAGTGGCCACAAGTGGGGATGCTCCGTCATGTATTTATACCAGGCAGTCATTTAGAGAGATAATCCGTCCAGTTTTATAACTGTTTGAATTATGGGTATTGTGCTATTATGCTACAATGAACTGATAGATCCTTTTGGTTCAGATCCTTTTCAGTGCCAAAGGTTTTATAATTACTCTTAGATATCTAAGTTTCTCAAAGCCAACAATAAATCCTGCAAAGAAATCAACATGCCAATACACTGGTATTGCCTGAGTCGCTTCTCACCTCCATTGCTATAGCATTATTTTAATTATTAGGGCTGTATCAAATTTTGGCTCCTGCTCCAGCCAAAATCCAGCATTTTTGCAAATATTGCCTAAATCCGGCTAAAATCATGGCTAGATTTTCAGATTTTAGCCAGATTTGAAAAAATGTCAGTGAACAGTTCTGTACTTCAGTCTAGTACTACACTGCAAAATAATGCACATTTTGTGATTGTGAAATGATTTTTTCATCTTTTAAGCTAACAAATATGTGCAATCTTGGGATTTCTTAAAATGGCAAGTGCAAGTGGAGACATCAGTGTGTTGTTGTTTACATAAGTGCTTTCTACAGATTTTTGCCTGCTTTTATGCACTTCTGTAGTCTCTTAATACAGCTCCAGCCAGACTGGTGTATATAAATCCGGCTCCAAATGGATTTAAAAAATCCAAATCCAGTACAGCTCTTGTAATCATTGCTCGCATTGCGAGCTTACTGGTATTCTTTGCTCTGGCTATGATACATGATCTAAAGGGGGTAGAGAAAAAATGCCAAGTCCTATCTTACATCCACTCCCATTAAACCATGTGCTCCACTGCACACATGCAATAACGAACAATATTCATTAGATTCTATAGAAAAGTTAAGAGAATTTTAATATCCATCACACAGCTTATAGCAACGAAATATAATGTATTACAAACCAAACGATGTTTTCTGAAAACAAAACAAACACAAACGAAAGACTTTAATAAACATAATATATGCTATAACAGTATGATATTATTTTAAGAAGAGATTCTATGATAAGGTAATCACAAACATCAGAGATTGACTAACAAATACATGCAGAAAAACAAATATACAAACAGACAAGCAGGTAGACACTCTCATCATAATACTCCGCTCCCCTACCATGGTCTGAGTAAATAAATAATTATTGGGTAAAAGATTAGTGTACATGTAAATAGCAATACTGTATATAGCACTGAACTGTAGCTGTTCTACTACCACTATTAGCTTTCAGATCAGTGTAAATTGTTGAATATTATCCAAACATATCTAAACATATCCAAGAATATCACCTAGTCAGCTTACAGCAACATTCACTCAGCCTGCAGGAAGGCCTATAGTTGTGTGCTGTGGCGACATATAATCAACATAACAGACTCCATTATGCCACACAAGAACAAGTGCTGCAGTGTAGAACATCCTCGTAAATGTATGATCATTTCATTAATTTCTGCCCAGTGAAACGTAAACATGTTTAAGTATAATAAGGAGTGTGTGGACAGGTAAAATGCGGATGTGTGGGTCTGCCGAGGGGTAAAATGCCTAAACCTAACCCTACTAACTCTTAAACATCCACAGATCAGAAAATACGCATTTTACTCGTGACCTTCCAATTCTTACATATGTAGGCCAGTGGACTTCACACAACGAACGAATGTAAATCACTGAAAATGCATACACCACTCCTCATAATCGTGAAGACCGTAGGTAGTATTATGGAGGCAAATAAAACTAAACACTCAACTACTTTTATACCATTATAATCAATTGTTTACATCACCACGAGTAACTAATGTACACGATAAGCTGGTTCTCGATCTCGAATCAGCGAGTACAGAAGATGCGATAACGTAACGTTGTTGTCTTCTTTCAGTACTGTAAAATAACAGCTAGAATACGTTGAATAGCATCTTCCTGTAGAACGAAAATTACTTATTACCAGTTTATGAACTTGATCCTGATGATTCAAATACTGAGTGGTTCCAGTCCATTTACAGCTCCTTGTAACTGCGACCTTCAGAGGATTATAAATTCTCTGTGTCTGAACTGATATACCAAGTCGGTGGTTATACAGAGCAGCGCCAACCACACCATGCAGGTCTTCTTCTGCCGAGGTTTGTTCTAGAACTTTGTATCACGAGAGAGTTGTCCAATAGCAGAGTCACAAACGAATTGTTTGCCGGATGACATTTTCCCGAGATGAAAGTTTTAATCAGTTTTACAATGTGGTCCTCTCTTCTGTTTATAACTAACCAGTGAGTATGACTGTCAGTGAGCAAAGAAGAAGAACACTGATTACCATTTGAAAAATGAACATAAAGTTGTTGAATCTTACAAATCACAATGAAAATATAAATCTAAAGTTTATTTAATAAATGAAAAATAAAAAAAACTATAAAAACCTAAACTGCAATTCTGACGTTTTTAAAACACAATTCTACAGCCCTGGCATTATTCCACTTTCACTGCAGTATGTTATTGGAATTTGACTATACTTATATTGTATGAAACGCAACTTTCTCTTCATTTAAAATTAAAATAACTGGTAGATCAAAAGTCAAACAAACAGAAATCTGTTCCACTGTAAATTCTTGTCGACGTCGTTATTTAAGTTAGTGAACGTAATGTGTGATCACTGCATTCCGACAGTAACAACAAAAGTTCAGCAGATGCTGAGATAACGCGATATGTGAGTCGCTGGATGCCACCATAGTGAAAAACTGCACATTTTTGTGATTTTACCGTACCTCACTGGCAGAGCTTAAAATGGTTTCAAAAAGGAGCCGGGTCTCTCCCCTCCCCGTCCTCATCCTTTTCTCCATACCTTACAAGTAGGCTCCCCTAAATCAAGCTAGAGGGTCTGAGGTCACACTGTAAGCTCCCCAGGGTGTCTGACAGGAGCCCGGCCGCCAACACTTTATGGTACATTTTCAGCCTATGTGAACACATTTGGGCAAGCATTTCAAGCAACTCTACATTAGTAAAATTACATTACCTTGACCTCCCCAGAAATTTTTCCAAATTTTTACTTTGAAAAGGGTGAGTTTTGGTGCATTCTGAGTGGTAGTGTTTAGCCCCGGTTAGGTAGTCGAGCGCTACTACAATCAACAACAGGTAAGAAAACAATATCGGTACGGTATGTAAGGGCGATATCGAGCTACAACAAAATTATAATCTAAACAGGAAAAGAAACAAGAGGGCCTAGCAGTGGTTAGCATAGCGTGATATTGCCCCTCCCCTCTTCCCGGCATGCACCGTGACCACAATGCACTTCCGTCACAGACAGACGGACACTGACATTGTAGCATAAGCGCGAGATGTATATATTACATCTTGTGCTAAAAAACATGGTGAATTTAAGGCCAACATTCGTGAGCCTCACTAGCCCAATAGCTTCCGCTGAGAAACCGTTCAGTTTACGTGGTTGCGTACTCAGAAACTGTAGCCAAGGCTAGCTGTCAATCAGAGACTGAGCGACCCGGCAGATCGAACAAGTGCCGGGTCTGTGCCCTGGCACACTTTTAAGCCCTGCTCAATGGTCTTACTCCTCAATAGAATTTGGAATCACAGGATACTACAATCCAGAACGCTGTGGCAGCAACATACACACAAATATACACTGTAAGTTGCTGTAGTATGAAGCTTAAGTAACAGCTTATTAAGTGCATTATTATTAATGATCTCTCCACTGGCATCAATTTGCCCCAAACATTATGAGGGTCAAACCCGTTCAAACTCCCTTCACCTTCTCCATTCCTCCTACTTTCTCCCTTTCCTACCACAGTGCCCCTTTGAATTTTAGCTAGTTCTGGACAGCACTGTAAGCTCCCCCAATGGGTCTGGTCAGGCAAAGCCTCAGCCAGGACTGTTTTGGTGCATCTTAAGCATCATGGAAGTAGAGATCACAAACTCCAAAATCCTATTAAAACTAGAGAAAAAGAATTTCAGTTTAATTTTTGCAAAAGTCCAAGCCACTAAGAATGTTTTGGAGGTTCAGGACAATGCTAAACCCTATAGGATCAATGCTTATGGTTCTCTAAGCTTTATGGTAGTAGTTACAGAAAGGAATTGGAAAGAAACTGACAGTAAATTTTAGTCTATAAAATTAGTCAGCAAATAACACACAAAACGTACATATGCTTAAGAATAAATAAACTTCATACATGTACAACAAATAGAAGATGGAGCCTAGTATTCATAAGTTCATTTCTAGGAAATCAAATAATGACAGCATCATACAAAACTGCTAGCATTTCTCCATATTATTACATACTGTGTGCACACAGTTAAGCATATCTCAATTAGAAACTAAACTATAAACCTTCAATTTGAAATAAAAAGTAATATACTGTTATTAATGATAATCCAAATATATAATACCATACAGCGAGCAATATCTAAACTGTAAAGATCAACAGCAACAACAGTCACTGACATGCTTTAAGCATGTTACCGTTGATCTCATAGTTTTCTTATCATACATACTGATTAAAAAGACCCAGTAATATGATGAACGGATGATAAACAGGACATAAGGTTATTTTCTATCAAAAAAATACAACTGCAACAAATGGAGAAGACAAACCAATGGGGGCAAATGGTCACTGCAACTGTTTCACATCACTTGACTTTGAGCTGCATAACATTATCACATCTATTCCGCTCATTAAATCTCTACACTGCATATTCTTCATTCTTCTTATAATACAAACGAACTTCCAAACAATCATAAAAAATACAAGGATGTGAATAAGGGCGGCCGGTGTCGGCAATAAACTTAATCTCAGAAGCCAGACGAGTCCATATTTGACCAGCCAATAACTGGTCTGGCTGCACTGGTCGGAATGAATGCCGGTGTTTTTGGACATCAAAGCAGCAGACTGACAAGGTATGATTGTGTATTACTATACTATAGCAATCTTTGGTCTAGATGGAACCACTGTCGACCATAAGCTAGTTACAGTCAGCAGAATAATTATCCCCAAGTGGGCTAGAAGCACAACATGAACGAGAAGATAAGAGGCATTTTAAACAGCCACTTGTGTTATAAAGCATTGCTAAAAAATATACAAGTGATGACATATATTCCTAGACCAGCAGACTTCACCCTCAGTGCAAAAGCAGAATGAGTAGTTGGCTATTTATCGTTGAGCAAACTTTGATTGGAATCAATGCAGTAGTTTTAGCTCTACATTATCCTCTTGCTGCTTAGGAATACATTGCGTGCCATTATTTGAAAACAAGACATCATCCACAAAACCGGAAGTTTATAACATATTGCAATGCTGCTGCAGGTGGACAGAGTCACAGCTAGAAGGCACACAAAATTGGTAAAGTTGGGCTGCGTGGTTTCTGAGATATGTAAGCAGAAAGATAATCAAACAGACATACTTGTCACAATACGTTGCATGCCTTACAAGGGCAAAGTAATAATGCAGATCATTCTGTCTATAAAATGTCATGATCTACGTGTTTCCTTACACTTGGCCAATTAAGTGGACTGTGTCTTAGAAAATGGAGGTTTCCTCTTTGATTTTTTCTGTGACTTGCTAACTGCATTTTGTTGCTGAGATGCAGGATCCTCTGAAGTCCTTGCTTCTATTGGCATTTTAACACAATCCTCAGCCACAGCAGGGTGAGCAGCCACAGCTTTCTGCGTACTGGTTGCAGCTTCAGAGAATAATCTGGCTCCTACACGAAAAACTTTTATGTGTACGGCCGACGAACGGCGACTCCTAGTTCTTGCTTCATGATCATCGTCAACGGGGATGAAATCATCAATCAGGTCAATGGTTGAGGTGTTTGCCGACACTTCTAGAGGTGCGACACATCCGACACTCGTGACTTTCAGCTGCAGTGCAATATTTATAGCTCTGTCGACCGCAGCACCGAGTCCATGAATGTAGATGGCATCATGCTTGCCAGATTCCAGTAGCTTACGACATCTAAAAGCCGGCAGTTAACACAATTAAAACATTCTTTGTCAATGTTATACAGCAAAATTAAAAACTATGCAGTATGCATAAAAAATGCATATGCATAAGGAAATTTACACTAATACCAACAGATTACATTTTTTTATCACATTATATGTCAATATTTAACTAGTAGATTAACAATATGTCAAATCCAGCATTGCCAATATGTATTTATTCATATAATACCAAGAAATAAGACGAAAGTAAGTACAACTTTCTACTTTAATCTCTACTACTTTTAGTCACCAACAGTAATGATAAATTGTATATTTGCAAAAATATAACTTTACGTTTAAAAACTCACGATGCACAGTAAAAAGGTTAGAGAATCGACTTAGAAAATACCAAAAAAGATTATGACATTGCTGACAAAAAAAAACAACTTTCGTAACCAATAGAGTTGGAACCCTATGAACAAAATGGTAAATTGCAAAATGCTACATCATAAGCTGGGAGTGCCGTGGCTCCTAAACGTAATGTTTACATATCTGGTTGGTAGAATGGGCCCAAATCGTGAACAATCGCTACATCGTGTTGGCCTTACCTTGCTAGCTGCGCTCTGAAGTCGGTTTTTCTGTTAACGTACACATCATTAGGGCGTTTAGGTAATCTTCTCGGCAAGCGTTTTCTAAGCACATATTCTTCTGAATCAATATTTGGAATGTCAGCCTCATCGGAGGTAGTTTTGTTCACCTTTCCTTTCGCCTCCATACACGAATCTTCTTATTATCGCTCAAACTCAGAAAAAAATATCAACATCCGGTCTGGTAGTGAAGGTTCTGAGTCGAATTCTGAAATGTTGCAGACTAATAGTTGACGGGCTAAGGCAGAAATCATTACGATGACTGTCATGCAATTTCTGCTATCGCCAGCAAGCAACATCTCCGGTCTGCTGACACCGGGACACCATTCGCGCCAAGAACAACGATAACACTGGGGATGAGAAGTTTTGCGGTCGCCGACCCACACATCATGCGCCCTGATTATTCTTAAGACCTTGGGCTATATAAGTTGTTTACTTACTTACTTACATCCGGAACAGTCTGCCAGCTGCCCTTCGAACCGCAACGCTCTCGCCTCTGGCGTTCGCTGGACATTTCAAGACCCACTTGTTTGACTGGGACTGACAGCGCATCTGATGATCTGAAAACTATTTAGAACGTGCTCTACGAATCTGCGCATCATCATCATCATCATTTCAAAGTTTGAAATGATGATGATGATGATACGCAGATTTGTAGAGCGCGTTCTAAATAGTTTCAAACTGAAAGGCTCCAGTCCACTAGTCCAGTCAAGGGCTTACGTACCTTACCGTACCGTACCTTACCGATATTATGTTCTTACCTATTGTTGATTGTTACGTGCTAGAAATATAATTCGCTTTGATGACAACAAGCTCAAGCCCAATGTTAGTAATCTAGTACAGTATTTCTGCGTTCGTATCATTCATGACTGATTAATATGGTTATTATGAAAATTTATAGTAGTTCCTCTCCAAATTAACAATGGTATGATCCACAGTTATTCTGTGGTATGATCTTGTGTTGTTTGTTTGTAAACAAACTTTGGCAAGATTATACTGCCGAATATTATCTAAACTGTGAATCAGTGGCAAGAAATATCATTTAAATCATTCAAACATACGTAAATATGGCAGGACGCGAGTTAAGGTTTGTGAAGGTGGCCTAGGAGAATCTGCGGATTTAATGGTGATTAGCTGAATAGAAACGCTACCCTAACCTAGTTGAAAAGTTCAACTGTAAATGATATCTCGAGTTCTGGCTTAGGTACTATAGGCAGACGAGGCATATGACTAGGTTAACACTAACCCTAAACCTATTGACTCCTTTCACGGTAAGGATTAAATTTAAAAAGGAACCGCTGTGTCATGCCAAATATGTCGCATTGCCAAATAACTCACAGTATGTGATTTGCGCAACATGTGGGAATTATTAAACCTAACCCTAACCCTACAACTAACCCTAAAACCGTAACCTTAACCATAACCGAATAAAAATTTTTTAAATAAATAAACACCTGCACACGAGACTTTGCGAGATCGCGAGTTATTTGGCACTTCGTGTTAGATCGGGTCGGTATGAAATCCGGAATGGCAGAAGGGAATGTCAAGTTGACGTCTGGGTATCATCTTGAATGAATGAAATCCAGAATGGAATGGCACTGTTTTTGGCAACCAATCACAACCTGCCAGTTAAGCCAGCTGTCCAATCACGGAACGTTCCGTTATTTTATTCCGAATTTCATCCCTACCCCTCCTTTTAGCAAATCACCATTCGAGTCCACAATTACTCTTAGACCTGCAATGGTAGCATCAGTGTTGTAATTTGTCTTATTAGAAGAGACATTTCTTAACGATTTGACTACTTCGTCCCAACCGCTCCACTTGACTTGATTTAATGGGTTATTGAAAATTATGCAGCATATTTATACTAGAAAGAACTAAAATTTAAACTAGAGAATAATACTAAAGTAGTAGCAGAGAAGTAAGTAAAGTAAACATAAATTTTTAGAGAGGCATAAATAATGAAACATTACTACAAGGACCACTGTAACAGTCTAACAGTCAAGAATTAGGTGAGGGTAAGATAATCGAAAAAGATGAGTTTTTAAATGACGACAGAAAGTCTGCAGTGACGACGATGAGACGATGGCCTCTGGCAGACTGTTTCAGACCTGAGTTGTGGCAAATGGAAGGCACGTCTGCCAACAGTTGATCTGTTTGGGCACATCACATGCACATGAAGATCACGGGCCTCTACATACATATATGCGCGGTGTCTCAAAAAAATACTGAACATTTTAGCTGTAACTCGAGTAAATATTATCCAACTTTCACAATTCTTGACACAAACATTTTTTAGTGATTGAGCAATCAATAGGTGGTTTATTTTTCTTCCTCACCAAAATAGTGTTTCTATCTACACTACCTGGTAAAACACAGAAACACAGAAAAAACATATTTTCAAGGCCGTAACTCAGGAACAATGAAATTGAGACTTTTTTACTGCAGCAGGTGGACTGTGTTGCATGCATAATGCAATGATGCACTTGTTTTCCTACAAAAAAAATAATTTCTGCTGCACTGTATTTGAGAGCAGCTAACATTTTTGAGACAGTAAGATATCCCAGTAATACTGTCCATTGGCTTTCATTTCATCCTTGTCAAAGAAAAAGTTAAATTTTTCAGTTGCCGACTGAAACCACAACAGACTTGGTGAATGTTGATTCTGTGCATAACAGATCGCTGAATCTGATCCGTTTCTTGATGATTTTGATCTTATTTGGTGCACACAATCGATCGTTTTATGAATGTACACTAGTTTGCATGTGACCTGGTGCTAATTTAGCCCGCTCGGCAAACTTGCCGGAAGGGCTATATATTTTTTTAATGTGTTTTTTTGTATTTTCTCACAAAGCAACATACAGTGTTTATTTAAAAAGCTACATTTTTTCTCATTTGTGTTTTAGCAGGTAGTGCAGAAACATTCAGCTATTGTTTGATTTTGCACATATGTTGTAAAAATTTCGCATTGTACTGTTGACTGCTTTAGTTATTTTATTATTTTTAGTGCCGAATTTGTCTTGCTGCCATATTCGTGTACACTCATGCAATTTTGTACTTGTACGCACACGCATCCCTGGTTGGCAGACCAACTGGCGCTAAGTCTGCAGTTGTCAAATGAAGCAGCTACATGAGCTCTTGCAATGATCTCAGTTGTACTGATAGTACTGTATTTCTAGTCGCGCCACTTGCACGCTGTGAGGCTGAGGCGCAACTTAAATAGTCATGTTTCTGTCCGTCCATGACAAAAAAAATGTCGCCGGCCCAACCGACCCCCTTCCCTCTCCTCCTCTCCGTAAGGGGGGTCTAAAATTGATATTTGTTGACCAAATATTTGTTCAAAGTTTCAAATTAAATAGGCTCATATAAGGATTCGGGGTCAAACTTTTGACCATGTGTTGAGAGCTGACGCGCCTCTCGCACATTGCTCGGAGGAGACGCGACCGTATACCACTAGGTATTCTAGTTAGACATTGTCATTGCTACGGTTGCAGCATGGTCTGTCTGTGTCACGAACACAATGGTGAGTGCTGCAGAAACAGCTGAACTGACTGAGATGCAGTTAGAGATGTTGACTCTGGTGGGCACAAGAAATCGTGTATAATAGATGCGGGTCTAGATTCCCATTTGTTACGTGAATTTGTGTACACTGTTATAATGTGCATTTAATGAACTACCGGTATATGTATTTACTGATTGATAGTGGTCGAGAGCTGCGCGAACAGCTGCAGTGGCGGCATTCGTTGGACACTGTGTCGGCACTGCCACAGAAAGGCGGCATCAAGGACTATGCGCCCGATGGATCATGGCTTCAGGAGAGAAAGCTGGAGAATTTCCACAGCGAACGACAAAGCATCCTACGAGAAGAGCGCGTTCACACGTGGTGCACATCTATTTGCGTGCTATTTTTATGTGTCGACCTTGTTAATCTGCCTGTAAACATTTATATGTAATTTTTTCTATAATAGGTATTATGGCAGCATGACTCACTGCAGAGTTGTGCACTGCCTAACACCCTTAAAGACCTCATATACAAATGTAGTGTTATTATGCTACCCAGCCTATAGTGGGGGAATAAAGCGATGGTGCAGACTGTCCATCTGTCTGTCATCTGTACTCCCGTTCACTAGTTGGCTGCATGTTGACCTCCGTCAGTGTTGGTTTGCTGCACGATACTTTGTCACACACTGATGTGGAAGTGATAAGTCATAATTATGTGTGTATTTGTGTGTGCGTGCGTGCGTGCGTGTTATGGTGCGGTAGAACAACAACAACAACAGCACCATTAGTGGCCCTTTATTCAACATGACCTATGTGAGCCCGTACCAGAAAAGCGTGTTAATTTACACCGTGGTGGTGGGGTAGAAATATGTATATTTTTTATTGGACCCATTCTATGGGGCCATAGTGTCCCCTCTGTCACGCGTTGTTGTTGTTGTCGTCTTCGTCGTCGTTGTTATGGACATCGATAGCGCAGGCGGCGTGCGACAGTAGCGACACCTGGTGAATGGCAATGTAAAACAGCGGCGTGCGGTGGCTCGCAGTGGCAAATGAGCCCAATATTTTTCAAATGCTTCTTGTATTATTATTATTATTATTTATCTTTGTCGACAGCCTTAAATTTTCAATGTACTATGTCACCATGTTTGGAGTGGATGTAGTTAATGCTTTGTAAATCATTACTGTTTGACAGCTCCGAAGTGACACTTTAGTTTAGAGTAGTTGACTGAACTATTTGTATGTTATGTAGTGGTTCATTTTTTCAACGTCTGTTTGCAGGGATTCTCTGGGACGAGGTGAATGGATATCAGCCATTCGCAAAGTACATGTGATTAAAACAACGGTGAGATGTAGCTGTTTGTACAAGCTGTAGAGTCCAGATAATATTTTACATACAGTTGCATTTATCTGAAGTTGTATCGTAACTGATATTCAGTTTAGGAATCCGGATTCGGACACATAGTTGGGATGTGCCTGTCATGAATTTATGTAAACGTGTACACGATAGCTTATCTCTTAACAGATTCACTGAATCCGAATCCAGATTCGTCTAATCGTATATCCCCTAAAGTGGGATATTTCTGTCATAGTTGCGGGGGAAATTGTCCGGCTGACAAACCATGGTAATAAATTGACTGAGTTTCAATTGCAAGTTAATCTTATTGCTTGCAGGGAAAATTTTGGAAGAACTTTGGTCACAGTGAAGACGGCAAGCAGTGGCTCTATCCTGAAGAAGCACTGTTTCTTATGGATGAAGTGAGTACTGTAGTATTTCACTTTAACAGTTTATTTCTGTAAAGCCGGTTAGCTGATGGCGTGGTGGTAAAGTGGCATTTATTTTAATTGCCGTTTATAAAATAATTTCGGTTTTCATTATACTCACAGTTAACTGAAATTAATAATTTTACTTTCAGTTGCCATTAATAAATATATCACTGGGTTTTAAACTGTTAGTTGGATGACAAAAAGGGCATCTTACCCATTAAATGCTTGCGCCGCTTATCGCTTTAAGTTTTATTTTTTAACAGTTGGAGGAAGAAACTGACACATTTAGCAACAACAGGCAGAGATTAAATTTAACCTGTGTACTTCAGGATTGTTCACAGACTTTAGTTTTTTGACCGTCATGTTTGCTGGTTATGGAATAGCCCGTTGTAGCATGTCTCCAACTCGGGAACTTCTTGAAATCCTGGAAATGCGGAATTTGAAATCGATCGCTGAAATCATAGAAATGTCCTGGAATTTTATTTAGTCTTCTGGAAATTTTTCGAGTAGTGTAAGAACATAGTTAAAGTTAGGTGTAAATCTTTATCACAGGTACAGAGGGAGTTTGAATCTGTCAGAGAAGAATTTTCATATTGCTAAAGTTATGATCGAAAATCAAAGGGGTTGTTTGTTTAATCATGTTGCCGTTCACATATTGCTTGTACATCGCTCGCTGCATAAATAGCCATAAGCTGCAATAAAAATCAAATGGAATTGTACTAATATGTCTTTCGGGATCTCCTAGACATATATCCCGTAAATTTGTTTGTTTAGATTTGTAGACACCCCACAGTTGACTGATTATCCTCTGTGTGGGCTGACGATGTTCAGGGATCACTGGAAGTCTACTGGGCTCATGTTGCACTGAGCATGGAGACCGGATACTCTCTGTTGCTTGGAGATACAATTCCACTTCACCAATATCACGTCTTTGCACATCTCTGTCGTTATGGCTACGTAGTTCGTCGGCACTCGGCCGGGTAGATTTTTCCGTTGTCATATTTTTTCTGTCAATTATACTTTTGATATCAATGAGCTGTTTCCATTTTGTTAGGAGTTACTTTCCTGACTGTCATAGTCACAAATGACGCCTTCTAATTTTGTACATTCCATGTTTACGATAATTTATTTTAGATAATTCATTCATGTTTGTAGGATTTAGAAAAAAATGCTTTTTTATTGCAGAAAGCTAGTATTATGAATTTTTAAAGTTATATAGTTAGTACTGGGATGGGTAACCATATTCGGGTGGGTACATAACTAAGCAAACTAGGTAAACTCAGCCTTGTATCTCTATGGGGTCGCTGAATCGAGTACCAGCTTTAATTGGCTGGAGTGAAGGCGGGAAAGTCATTCTGCTCAGTGGCAGGTGACACTGTGTGATCCCATATTGCACTCGAGTTACCGTATTGCGAACTGCTGTACTTCGTTTAGGCTACTTACTTATATAGTGTTTTGTTCAGGTCGTATTTGACGAGTTATGAACGAGCCATTGGAATCAGCAAGTCACGAGATGGCGCGACCAACACGAAGAAGCCGAAGAAGCACAAGTTGTGCGAGATTGGGAAACGGGGTTTTGGTGTCGTTAGTAAGAAATCTACTCGCAGGCAGTGCAGTGCAACGGTTACAGAAGCGACACGTAGAACAGCTCCGTGTGATTGTAAAATAGGTGATGACCGTGAAACAAGTCATGATACCTGTCGACGTCGCGGCCGCGGTTGGTTTTTGTCATCATGGCTGCAGTCGGATGACAAGCTGGAACATTCTTCATCAACTGTTGTCGACCATTCGGTACTCGGTTTCCCCGAAACACTGACAGGACGTGCTTGTTCGCAGCTAGCGGAACTCCACCTTGAGTGTTCGTCTGCAGCAAAGTGGTCGGAGCTGAAACGTTCACAGAGAGAAGACAGCAATACACTTTTTTCATCGCCGGCCGGTGTTCTGTGGAGCGG
>Ga0209782_1000683_pt1 | contig 15720 bp, 10 predicted proteins | sample WorMetmaBAHAMAS1_FD_187390 | JGI IMG/M metagenome (GOLD analysis project Ga0209782, IMG submission 187390) | Marine gutless worms symbiont microbial communities from Max Planck institute for Marine Microbiology, Germany - Inanidrilus... | ecosystem: Host-associated > Annelida > Digestive system...
TCGCTCGGTGCATCGTCGATGTCCAGCGACGTAATCATGCCGTCTTATACCGCCTTCACCGACGTAGCTCTCACCTGGTCTGTTATTGCCTCCATGGTCGTGCCGGGTGTTCTTATATACACAGGACCAGCACGTTTTCGATTACCATGGACCTGTTCAGGTTTGCAAGTACCTCCATTTATTATAGGCATGATAAAATGCGGTCCTTTGTGGTCCTGTGTGGTCCTTTGCGGTATTTAGTCATACCCACTGAAATTTCATCTATTCAGCTCTACATGTATAGCTGCAAATGAGTTTCATTAAACTTACTTTACTTTACTTACTTACTTTACTTAATTTCAAGTTTAAGAGTTCGGGATGCTACAATATCACTGACAAGTATATGTTATCGTTTATTTGACCGTTGTTCAACCTGTCCAGTGCTCTGTAAGCCGCTTCAACGTCATTATTCTTCACTAGTACCGTCCTTGCTACAAATTTCACGTGATGTGCACACATTCTGAAGTGTACTGCTAATTCTCACTATTGACAGTAACTTCACTATTTAATTGTGAATCTGAATCATACTCGAATCGGCTTATTTCGTGAATATTAAACATAGAATACCAAATTTCTTTGGTCATTTCCCATAAAACCTATGTCACACCTGCATATTTTCCTGAAACTGTCGCGCGACAAGCAGCTTTTTCAAGACCATGCATAACGGATAAGGATAAAATTGAAATATATACAAACAAGTCTTCAACAAATGTGCATCAAATCGAACTAATGGAGCTTGAGCCTTAGTGTATAGCAGACTCAGTTATCTAATTCTAACTTCTTGATACGCCTGCTGTACAAGAACACTTATTAACTCTTGATATACTCATGTTTTCTCATTGTTGTTGGCCTGCGTTATTTCAAGCCTATTAATAAACGAATATTGTATTGTATTGTATTGGTATCTACCATCATAAGTGCAAGCAACAGAGGTCCAGCATTATCATCATTATCGTCATATTACATTGTTGGTCCACCGTCGATGGCATTGTTGACCACATATATACTACGTGTCATTTTTAACAGAATGTGCATGCAAAAGTTTATTCTCTGTATGCTGTCTTATCTACAGCCTTGATATTGTCGATGGAGATGTTGGCAACATATCGCAGTCCAAGTGATCAATGAACTGTGTCCAGCACAATTTTTGGTCTGTTAATGATATTAAGTTGAGTCGAGCAATCTGCAGGACTGCGGCTTGGTGTAGTGCATGTCTGATCACAAGCGTTTTGACTTAACTTAATGGTGTGTCATGGCAATTTTTTTTAAAAGTCCACAGTTGCCTACGCAAAAATAGGGCACACAAGCCCATCCACACCACTATTGGTATTGATTTTGTTATCGCTTTGGCTACACTTGATATAGTCTCCTTATGTACACTATTTGACAACTGTAGCTTAAGCTATTCCTGAGATATGAATGAGGCAAGTATAATTTACTAACGCTGATGGACCGCGTAATGCTGCTTCACGCAAAATCGACCATGCTGTACGCTTAATTGCACCGTGCAATATCTATGTTTACTGATGTAATTTGTTGCTGCGACTTTGTCGCGTGATAATATCAAAGAATGTATAGCGCCGCCTATATATTCTGTGATAATATTGCGCTACAAAGTTGCACTATAAAATTGCAGGAGTGAGTGTGACATCGACTTAACGACATCGCAAAAGTTCAAATATATATTTCTATGTTGTTGTTGTTTATATTGGATTCCAAGTTTGAATAAACAAGAAAGTAATTTCTAAAGTAGCAGACGATATGATCAAGAAAAAGATAAAATGTATAAAAAAGCAACGCAAGCGAGGTAGTGCAGGATATGATTTCTGTAGAAGTCATTTAATCTTTTTCGCATATACATGTTGCGACTTGCTGAATGTTTAAATGAGAGCGCGCTTTTGGCTGTCTAAATGCGGAATTATGGCTATGCGAGCTAGAGTGAAGAACGACGGGCGGCTAGATTTCCACTGTTTATTGTAGCCTAGCCTTAATAATAGCCGTGCGTTACGTATCACGTGACGTAATTATTATTGCAATTTCCCTTCCGGTTTTGCTAGAGCTGTTTCAAGTACTCGTACTATTCAAAGTTGTAAAAATAATTCAAAAGTAAATAAGTAAGCAGAATCGTAACAAAATCATTGCTCATGATCTCGCCCACACTATCTACATTATCTAAAGAGTTTAGCATCGCCGCACTGACCACCAGTGTTATTTTTATGTACTAATTATTCATAACATCAACCAAATGGAAACTGTAGTGTCCTGATACTGAAGAAGTAGTATTTTGTTTTTTTGTATGTAGTCAAGTGATTCTTTTTACCTGGGGACGGCACTGCCCCTTCCCAAGACCCCGTCTCCTGCTTTGATGCATTTTAGCTATTTTTAGTTGCTAAATTGCCAATACAGGATTGTGGTATTAGCTACTTAACTGTGCTTGATTTACGCCTGGTATTGTGGGGATGCACCTCTAGTGCAATTTATGAAACGTTTACGTTAATGGTCTTAAGTTAAGTGAAATTATTTTTGTTTTGTTTTATTAGATGCATCTGTGGACAGGACTGTCCAAGTTCACACCAGTCTGCCCCCAAAAGTTGATGGACAGCTAAGATGCTACTTACAGCTGACGGTGTCACATATTGCATGGCTGATTCCAAACTCACCTGACGTCACACACATTCGTGTACACTGGTGGGGTGAGGATGGCCCCGGCGCATTGTTCAGGTGTTGTTGCCATGTTATTAAAGTTTATTATTCATATTTGTTTTTTGTATATTTTCTAGGGGTGTAAACAATATTTGTTTTTTTTATTCTGGACCCTTTTATTGTTTTTGTTTTTAGTTTCCAAAAATCGATTATCATTTCTAAAATGCACTATGCGACGCTGCCTGTGGGACAGGTTTGCGTGACGCTGCAGTTAGCTTTTTCAGTAGAACTGTATTGTACTTTCGAATGGACGGATGGACAGACACGTGACGACAGCATATACGATCCAATTAATGCTGTTAAGTTTTGTTTAAGTGATTAATTCTGTACATGATATTGGTCACAGCATTTGATTGGCGTTGGTTACATAGAATAATTAAGATGGCATTTAAAATTTGACTGAAACCCAAAGTTAGGCATGGGAAAAATGGCAGTTGATCGTTATGAGATCACACTTTGCACAGCATGTGTAATGAAAATAAATGAATAGTGGATACAGTGGAATCACGTAGCAGTTTTGCCATTTACCAAGATGGGGCGGGCACAGTGAACACTCGTAACAAAACAACAACAACAACAACGGTGTCGATTATGTTATCACATGGATGACCGATGAATCTAGTTTTGTAAACAAAAAGTTTTTGTGTTAAAACACAGAGGATAACAAAATATTAGCAAGTTTAGATAGAGTCTTAGTCATTCTATGCTTTTAGTATCATTCTGCTGCATAACAGCACAAAGTTGTGTGCATTCACTTCCTTGCACGAATACTGGTAGTTTTGCATGCTAGCGACCATTACCGGTATTTGGATATTTGAATAAAAATCATTTTTTTTAATTTGAGAATTGTATATTTATAATAAAATGATTTTAAACCTGGTATTTTTAGCACATTGTCTTATGGTGATGATGCTGTTTGATGCTACAACTGGTCATTTAATTCCAGCAGTTCGTATTATGTGAATGACCGAGAGGGAACAAATGCCAGTAGTTTGTTTGTCAGAGACAGTGTGGTTATCGCTAATAGCAACTGCTCTTAACAGTGCAAAATGATCATGGCGAAAGGAGAAATTTTTACATTCCTGTAACTGACAGTTCTCATCTGATTGCCAAAAATTTATCACAGTTGATTTTGTTATTACCAGTAGTGAGACGAAAAGCTGCACTAAATTTGGAGTAAGTCATTCCACATAGGGTTTATATGAAAACAGATGATCTGTAACAAAATGTTTTTAATTATTGTTTGATAGCCTTTTCCAAAAATTACCAACAAGTCAGACCCATAAATGGTTTTGACAAGCAATGGCTCAAAAGATATGGAGTTATGCAAGGATGCACATTTTATGGTTAGAAATGCTAAAATTAACATTTAATAATTTGTTGCTCCCAAAAGCATCAAAAGTTACCAAAACTGAACAAATTTGATTGCCAAAAAACCACTACTGTAGTGGGAGACTCAGATGTAGACTATCGTTAACTTTTTTGGAGCTGCATAAGAGATACAGAATGAAATATGGTATTATGTCACAGATTGGGTTAGATTTTATTGTCCACAGGTTACATGAGGCTCTGTATGATTGCTTAGTTGACATTTTACCATTACTATTGCATTTAGGCAACACTTTATTCACTCATCGCAGAACCAGACCAGAAGCATGAAACTTGTAGGTTGGATATAGACAGCCATTTCTCCAATACTTAGTGGCAGGGGGCATGGGCATGCATAACCAATATTCATGTATCTTAGTTCATATTCATCATCCAGTTCATGTAAGACAGAGAGTTTCTTAGATTTGTCGGTGAATGTAAACTCGATATTTATGGTGGAATTTTAGACCTGTTGATGCAAAGAAGCCAGCGCTTGGTCTCTGCCAGCTTACTGCAAGATACTGTATCCGTTCAGGACCCAAACAGTTTGCATCATATCTGAGTGGTATGTTGTTGCTAACAGACACCATGTCGTTTATGGCATTCTTGGTCGTGAAATGCAATATTGTTTTCCAAGTCACTAGAATAATTGTTCAGCTTTGCTCAGTTGTTACCAACAATTACTGACTGCATTCTTGCTATATAGGTCAAGTGAGAAGATCAGGTTATAGGTCAAAGTTATGGTTAGAGTCAGATACTGAACAATTGAGGAAACTCAGAAAACATAGTTACAGTTGGATAAAAATAGACTTGAATTAGAAACTATAAATAAGTAACAGATGGCTGAAAATTCACAGTCATCTAAGATGTTGCTAAAATGGTTGGTACTGTGTTGAGAGACAGCTTTCTAGTAGTCTAGTGTGTGAGCAACTTTTATCAATAAAGTCATAAACATTAAAGGCGTCTTTGTCGATTGTGCTGAAATATTTGCCGCAGACATGTCGAGCTTGGTGTTTGAAGTACTAAGTGGTGTCAGTCAAACTGCTGTTGGAAGAGCACAGATGGACCACATTGCTACTTTGTCACCAACCAATCCTATATCAGGGCACGTTACTGGACTTAAACAAGAATTCTCTAGTGTACAATGTTGTCTCATGTTTGACTATAGTGTTCTTGGTAGTACTTTTCTCGTCTGTAATGTTGGTGACAAACATGCAGAGATGATATATCTGGATTTATATGCATTTGTGGTGACTACTTTTGTTAGAAAACACCTTTCCTCAGTAGAAAACATGCCGCATGTCAACAGTTGGACTCACTGCTTTAAGCATTTTCATTCAAGTGTTTTGACATTTAGTTAGTTGGAAGGACCATACATTTTTTGCCACTTTTTCTAATAAATTATTCCCTGGAATGAGTAGCCTATAGGAAAAAACCAATGGGAATTAATCCAGGTTTATCTTGAAATGGTTGTTAAATTGGTGGTGGTGTGGTTATAACTGTGAAAGCTCTGCATGGTGACTTGACTGTATATCATATGATGCATGATAGTCAGAATGACATTCAGATATGATATGCTGAAGCTGAAATGTCTACAAGCTGGCTGTCCATCATTTTGAGTGGACAGCAAATATTTGCACGTTATATGCATATCGTTCTTTGGATTCTAGTTCGAAAGTTGTATTTCAAGACGTTGCTGCATAAGCTGTGTCTGCAGATTATATGCAAGCGGTGTATAAAGTCATTGTTTGAATGTTTGTTAGTGTTATTTAATGGCCAGATGTTTCGTTATTATGATTATTCTTGTAAATAATGCTCTGAAGCTGCGGTCTGGCCTAGCAGTAGTGATGTTCGATGCATCGACGAAGTTAATTTGCATTGAACCCGATTATTACTGTATACTGTCTCAGTACATAACCAAGCAACTCTGGCAACAAAACACCCAGCCTTCTATTTTCAGTGGGATTGGAATAAAGTATTGCCTAAGGGTCAGTGTCAGTAATGTTTGGCTGAGAATCTAACTGTCTCGCACTGTCATTGCTCATAGACTCTGTGGCATATCTAACTCTGTCCGCAGAAATGGAGATGAGTTTAATTGTTGTTGGAGTCACTCATAAGTTTTCAGTTATGTGGGAGTATGGTATTGTTGATGTCTCTAACGCTGTGTATAGAATACTCCCAGTGCTGTCCGCTGATGCAGAGAAAGTGGCAGAATTGAAAGTTTTCTTGTCGTTGGAGTCACTCATGAGTAATGAGAATTTTGTTTAAAGATGTCTGTATTGTATATTTAAAAGTTTAAATGTAGTTGTACGGGCATTTTTTATGTAAAAGCTTTTGTGTTTTTATGCAGCTAAAATATAGTGATTACATTTTTGTCTGTCACAAATCACCTTGAATGACTTGATTTAGGAACTCACGTGGGCTTTACAAGCTTATCCATGAATTTGTCTGTATGTAAGGCTTTGTATATACGTTCATGTGGAGAATGTCAGAGATTGTAAGATTTCTAGAGCTCTGGTAATGTGCATTGTCAGTTATGACAAAATGCTTTGTATAGCTTATTAACACTGTGATACAGCTGGCTTGTGATAAATCTGTTGCCACAACTTGGAATCCCATAGGCCTTTTTATTTACATTGATGCTGAATGTGTGGTATTTGTCCAGTGAAATGCTTTCTCTCCTTAGTAGTAAGTTTTATAGTATAAGATAGTTCATTTCACTGTGCTGTTTTATTTAATTATTAAATTAATATATGGCAGATGTCACATTTGCATGTTGTTCCAATGAAGATTTTTTCTGACTTGTCGGACTCGATATAATTCATGTTGTAAACAGTTCTGTATCGTAGAATATCGTCTTCATCGTGTTACTCTATATACTTGTAGCAAGCAGGAAGATAGAACGACGTCTCGTGCACACTGAATGTCTGAAAATTGTTTTCAGTGTCACGTGATAACACATCATCTGCTCCGACAACTGACATGAGTTTTGACTTCGCTGGCGCAGAACCTCCTCCAATCAACATGCCTCATGTCATTCCAGCACCACACATACCGCCCTCCCCAGCAGGCTCGGAAAAGCACTTCCCATCCAGGGTATTGTACCAGTGTGTGTTTATTATGTTCCTTTATTAAATGTGGTTAGTGTGTATAATGACTTTATTGCAAATGTACCAGTGAGTCTGCCTGTGAAAGAATTTTGAAAATCGATTAGCATTTGGCGAAGTTCCAGACAAAAGTCTAGTGTCTTGTTTTTTGGTTCATAGTGTAGAACAGGCAATCATAAGAAGTGTGCTTCACCTGTCCGAAAGGTTTGCTTGTGAAGCCCAGCCTAAGCTGGAGTAAATCCAGAGAAGTAGGCTGGATAAGTCTCAATGGAGAATGTAGTGGTGAAATATGGTGGTGATAGTGATAACAGTAGTTGCGGTGAACTGACATTGTATGTTCAGTATCAGGAAGTACATGTACCCTGTTAAAATCCCGCTCCATTGCTCTCCAGCGATTCCGTCTTAGACCGAAACTGTGATGTACGTAGAAAATATAGCTGTTAGAACAATATGTATCAAGCACGGAAGTTGTGGCATCTATATTAAAAAAATCTTTGCATATTAATGTCAATTTTGTGAAATAAATCCGTCCGCTAGCTCATAGTTTTGTCAATATCAGGCATCGAGTGGCAGAACGACGCCGATGGGCGTTGATGCGGAGCTGTATGCTGCGGCAGCTGCATTTCAAGTCCACTCAGAGCCACAGCGTGATGCCAAAGAAACATCAGCACATAATGGAGGCTCCACAGTGGCCGGAGGAAATTTAGCACAGAATGGCATCGTAAACTTGGGCACTCGGCAGGAAGGTGTGTTTGTCTGTGAGTTTATCTGTGCTGTTGAAGAACTAGAATGATATTTGGTGTTTTAGTGACTAATTTCTCTTTACATGCATATGTACCATAAGGCCCCTTTCACGTTAGAAATTAATTTGGAAATTTTATTTCAAACTAAAAATTTTGAAATTTTTCTTTCGAAAGTAAGCACTTTCACATTGGAAATAAACTTTCAAAAGCCAACATCAACGACGCAGTCGATGCTTCGTTCGATGTTTGTAAACACTGGTCAACTGACCAATCAGAGTGCTCCATAAGTGAAATTTCGCAAAATAGAACATGTTCTAAACTGTGAAATAAAATTTTGAAATTTGTTTATTTCGAAAGTTGACTGTTCATGTTAGAAATTTTCTTGCGAAACGAACTAATTAATATAAATTAACTGTTTTTTTTTGTGATAGGTGACTAACTATAATGATTCATTTGGTAATGAGAACCGTTATAAAGGGATCACTGCACTTTCTGTCAAGAGCCGCTGGTTGTGGTCGTCACTTTTTGTTAACCTTCATTGTCTTAGTTTGGTGACAGAAAGTAAAAAGCCTGTATTCTTTACCCCCAAAGTTTCTCTTCTGGAGCCAATGAAGGAAAAAAACTGAGTGGAAACTGGCAAAGCCAGAGTTACCTGAAAAACGGTTTTTAAGATAGAAAGATAGATAGCTAGATATGTTCATTTGATTAAAAGTTGCTTATTTGTTGCTACTCTCTGTTAGTATCTGTTTCAGTATGTTTAGTGTCTCCCGTTATCTTGAGTTTGAGGGTATTAGTAAACTGTTATCAATTGATGCACAATGTTAGCTGACTTGCTGTCCTCGCTGCTTGCACGAGGCAGCAAATTACGAGATGCGATGATTGTTTCTTCATTGGATACTCGGCCGTCCGTTCATGCACCTGTAGTCGACAATGGAGCTCTTCAACGGTATGCTTAGGCTATTTGATGATGGTAATTATGTTGACATGTAAGCACACACACACAAACCATTTTGTGTTCACTTTTCAACAGGATTAACGATTGATCTATCTACACTCTCCAAGGAAAACCAGAATTACAGCTTGTAGAAGCAATAATTATTTTTTGTTTGAGATTCAGCTGGTTGCATCAATGCACCAGTGGCATGTGTATAAGCAGAATGTTTATTATGTTATTTTAGAGTGAGGTTGTGTGAAAAGACTGTCAAGCATGTAATTTGAATGGGGAGGATTCTGTGGATCATAGTAGATGGACGAAGCTGATTAAAGGATGGTTGATAATCAAGATAGGTCTGAGTGGGTGAATGTTTCTTTTGGTACCGGTTCATTCAGATAGACCCAGAGAAAGGGTCGTAAAATGGTTGTTGTAGTACATGTACTGGTTATTTATTACAAGCTCATTTCCTGCTTGTTTGAGCCATAATCAAACATTTGCACGAATTTTAGTGTTATTACAAACTTGTTCTTCTGGTTATGAAATGTTCTGTTTAGTACAAAATGTTTGGTTAAGAGTGTTAGCTTGGCCAGTACTGCATACTCATTATTAAAATAAAGCTGGAGAACTGTCACAGCAAGATATAATAGGCCTACAGATTTTATGGAGAAGATAACTGTATTAATAAGTGAATGTTTAATAGAACCTGTAATTTATTTGTTTTTTTTTATTGTGAATCAGATATGTGTGTACTGTGTATTTTTGGGGCTTGCATTTTTAAAGATGGCATGTAAATATATTGTATTGACTTGCCGTGTAGTGTGTTGTCTGCTAAAGAGTTACCTGATGGCAGTGATGTCACGCATGTGAAAGTTTTGCCAGGAGATCCATTATTAGAACTGGTAATACTGACTTTGGTATTTTGCTTCATTCTTCTCTGATATTTGATTTATGATAATCGTGTTGTATTTATTACATATATGCTACTACTGATTGGATGGCTGATGATGGTATTCGCATCAGAAAGCCAGCATAAACGGAAAATTCTGTGAGGAGTCCAGTAGTGGTCGATAAAAGAATAAGGCCAGGCCACTGTTTGGGGTCAGCACCGACGCTGTTGGTTGAGTTGCAGTCAGAAACTGTGTCATGAAAAATCCTTACCACTCGTCTCCGAAAGTTTTCTTCCAGACGGGTGGTGAAAGAAATCTCTGAGATAGGACTGGCTAACGCGTGACCACTAGGATAACAGTCGTTAAAATGTTGGCAATAGTTGATATGATTCGGTTGGTTATGTGTGAGCGATGCGTGCATGTTCGTGTTCGGTGTAGGGTGTCCGTGGTAGTTTAGAGACGAGTACGTCGCCTGATGATGACAATGTCGATGAGCTTCTCATGTTGTCTGATGTCGATGCCTCGCTGCGCAATCTTTCACTAAAGCACCGTCTTGCCGTGAAAAGTGTCTGTATCATTTATATGTCTGAAAATGGCTAACGGAATGTGCACAGCAAATGTAAAAGCAAGGCTTTATACTGTATGGCTAAAACAAAATTGTATTTCACTTTTGTTAGCTTTCTTGCCTACCTGTTGCCATTTGTTAGTGGTTTTTTTAAAATTTTATTGCCTTCCAGCTTTTCTTGGCACTGAGTGGCCTATAATGTGCTTTTGTGCCACTGAGAAATTGCTCGTTCACTCCACTCACTGTATGTCACATAAGTTTATTTTTTTTTGTTATTGTCACAACTAAGAAAACTTTCAAGCTCCGTGCCACATCTTTCCAGTGTATACTGCATTGATGTGATTTGTGTGATATTACTCAGCAGCATATTGACATTCAGGCGATGTGATGGTGGTTAATTACCTTTTTGTGCTTTTGTTGTTTTTGATCTGTCGATGTTAACATGTAGATAAACTGGTGTTTTTACATTTATATGAATAACAGTATCAGTAATTGTGAGCAGGGATCTTTTGTATTGTCTAGTTTGGAGTCGCATCATTTTTACCACTGAACCGTTGATGCTGCTTTCTAGTATATCGTGGTTGTTGTTGTCGTTGTCGTCATCGTATGCAAAACAATTCTCACCAGCCAGCTGTCCCTGCAGTTCTTTTCTGGAACAAGTGGAGAAAGAAAATTAGGTTCACCTCGAAAGTGCCCAGTGTTAAAATGTGTATACATGTGTAATTGTGTATGTGTAGAATTGAGCGCGTGAATAAGGGATTTGTATTTGTGATTGTTGAAATCTGCAGCTAAATCATTTGCTGAAGCACTGTAAAAGGAAGTGTATAGCAGTTTGTGCTACAAGCACCGCGCCGCTAGTGTAGTGGTGGAGATTGTCTAAATGATATCTTACTGACTGTTAGCAGACTTGCCTTCGGTTCTGTTGTCTTCGGTCCTTCGGTTGGTTGGACGGCAGGAAGGGCGTCTGGCATGTAAAAAAACTGAGTGGTGGGGTGCTGGCATGGTTGTTTGTCTGGAGCGAGGTGCAGACTTGCATGTGGCCCAGCCCTTGCCACTGCCACCCACTTTCTTCCGTAAATCCAGATTGGTTGTGCATTTCTGGCACCAGGTAGTCACGGACAAAGGGCCGTTAATCAGGTGTTGTTGTCTGCCGACTAGGTTAATGGTGGCCTACATCGACTGTTCAGTTGATGTTACCTCGACAACATATGGCACATAATGTGCATGATAGTGACAACTGCACAGCTGTGTATTTGATGCGTAGGACTCGGAAGGTATCAGCGATGTTGAACTGACAAATCTTTCTCCGCGAATGCGACGCGGCAGTAGTCGTAGCCGCAGCCATAGTCGTAGCTCATCTGCCTCACTTCATGAACCTGGCAATCAGGTCATTTGCTGTAGTTGGATAACGCTAGATATTGTGATAGCTGTGTGTTATCGGGTGTTGAGCCAATGCCAGCTTCATACGGGTGCAAGACTTTTTCACTGATTTTGACTTTCCTGATGATGTGGCTATCATGTGTATAGTTATTAACTGTATGTATGTATCTGAGATGCTTCAGAATCCTCATTCTTGCACTCAGAATCTTGCGTGAAGGATCGTTGACCCAGGACTTGGAAATTAATTGGACAGAAACCAGCATTTAGGCTTGTATGATAAATACAGTGTAGTCTTGATTGTTTAAATTCTCAATGTTTATGTTAAAGTAGTGGATTCTTTTGCATATTGTTACAGTGAAAGTTACTAGTCTCTGCGAATCATGAAGAACTTACTTGGCTTTTAGTTGTCTGTTGTTTAACACAACAACTTAGCTCGCCCTGCTCAGTGACACTTCGAAGGACTTTTACTCAGATTCTCTCTGTCTCTCTCTCTCTGTATGTTTCTGTCTCTGTATGTCTCTCTCTGCTATGATGCACAAAGCAGCGGTCTATGTGTACAAGCAGACAAGGATGACAGCCACATTTCAGTGCAGATGTGACATCACACCAGACTGTAGTTCTGATAAGCCATTGGCTGTAACTAGTCAGTGCATGCCTAGTCTTGGGACTAATTGCGATTAATGTTTGTATTTTGTGACATTTTATGCATGTCTCTTGTGCAGCAGATTTGCTGACTTGGTTTTCAAAGACTATTCTGCTGTTGACTGATCACAGTAGTAGCATTCTGACTGCGTAATGACTGATCCGTGTGATGTTGTATGTGCCTGGCTAGCGGCCACATTCACAACGATCGTCTCACACTTCTGATCACGCAGTTGCTCCAGCTGATAGGAAGCGCTGTCTCGGTGGACGCATGACTTCCCGCGATCGCGAAAGGGCATCGCGGAAAGTACGGAAAGGTAAACGTGCACCAAGGAGCCGTAAGAGCCCAAGACATTCGGAGAGTGACAGTGATGCCAGCACGTCTTGCCACTCGGAAGGATCGCGAGTTTCGTTTGATCCGGTGCCATCAGACACAGAAGGCAACAACCACGGTATGTTTACCTTTTCGTCTGGCAGAAGAATGATGTTTTCGGCTGTACTATATTTCTTGCACCTGCGAGTTTGGTCTTTGAAATCATCTCCTACGTCACCAAACTCGACCCCCCACCTTCTCTAACAGCACAACGTCCTCGTTGAACTCGACGGACTACTGCAAGCAAGCAAGCATTGTATTTTGTTTTGTATGCCTTTCTTGGCAGCACGTGTTACGGCAGCATGCATAGAAGGTGTCATTCGCAAGCATTGTCTGCTGATCAACTCAGTTTTCATTGGAGCTTTGCCGCACTTGGTCAGAATGTTTGTGGGCATGTTACCCTCAGCTAAACTTTATACCGTAAGCAGCCAGATACTGCAACTACTCTGGAGTTAATGCTGTATCGTTTTAAAACTTTAAAAATTTCAGCATCAGAAACACCACAACATGTTTCATGTTTAAAATGCTTACATTAATAATATCTCGAGTAGTTTGATAACTTGCCAGATTGCTGATCACGAAAAGTCAAAATTTGTGGATGTTGTTGCCGGCAAGTTTGACTGCAGATTTACTTACTGATCTCGTTCCATCACTTGTCGCAGTTAAATGGACAACACAGCTAATCTTGAGCTCCTGTGACCATGCAGTGTTATATGTTACTGTTATCATGTCCGCACCTACGGTAGAGGAGCATTGAGACTGTTTGATGCCCATAACTCAACAGTGGTACATTTCCTGGCTATCGTTACTATAAAACACTAATAGGAATCCTCATGCTGGAAGTCAAACCCTCTGGTGAGCATGGCCATGCAGCCGAAACGGCAATGAAGCCATTACTGGTGCCAATTCAGAGGCATTTGCTAGGTGGCTGCACCATCAATATTCTCCCTGTCAAACTGCCGTCATCGGAGACGTATCATTTGCTGTGTTCGTTTGTTTTCTTTGGAATTAGTTCATAGTAAATTGCAGAATTGATGTTATGTGTTGTGCTGCTAGTGCTTCCTGGTGGAATGCAACGTAAAGGTGATGGTTTGAGCGTTAATCGTCTCACGTTGCTTGGTCGCATTCACATGGCAAGAGTGGTGGTTGACTCGTTGAATCTCGATGGAGTTTCTGTCGTTGATGCAGTACCAGTGAGAGATCGGCAACACAGAGGCCCACGAGGAAAACCACCAACACCAACGCGTACTGCCGACCGAAACAAAAGGTGCCAGTTCATGTGTTATTACCAGATTATGCTGTCAGACTGTTGAGCCACCAAATCATTTTTTCGCAATAGCGGTCAGTACCGAAGCTGTCCAGGCAGTATATTAATATTGTTTCATAGGGCTCGTTAAATTATGTCAGAATGTGTCCAGAAATTTTTAATGTTATCTTATTTGTGGTGATTTTGGACTAAACTTTGAGTGGATTGAGCTGGTATTTGTAATGGCTGCTGTTGTCATCGGCAGTAGACTCGACTACTGCAACAGTGTACTGTATGGAATGTCGCAAGCTAACATAAGCAGGCTACAGCGTGTGCAGAACGTGTTGGCACAGGCACCTTGGACTGTTAGTTTAACAGACGTATATTTGCACTGGTTGCCTGTTAGCCATCGTGTTACTTTTAAACTCTGCTTGTAAAATCACCTGGAAAACACTTCACACTGCCCAACCTCCTTACTTATCTGAACTAATCACCAACTACCTTCCACCCAGAGCCTTGCATTCTACCAACACCATTCTTCTGGCCAGACCTTTTGGCATCACTACTAATTTTTTTCCTCTCAAGCATTTTCTTGAGGCCAATTGTATTGTAATTCTGTAAAGCAAAAGTTGTCTGAAGGTGAAATGTCTGTTATAACATGCTACTGTCATGTTGCTTGTTTTCATGGGTTTGTGTGGTGTTAGGCTGTATTTTGTTGAATACCAGTTTCCTGTTGTTGCAACATCTCGAGACAAACAGGAGCCAAATGCAATGGCAACCGAAGTGATGCGAGTTGTATCAAAGAAAGTTTCCGACACCGGCAAGTGTATTTCGGTGGTTTAGTATTCTAAAGTACAGGATGGGCCAAAAAATGGACTGTTTTTGACAGTCAATAATTTTGCAATTGTTAATAGGAGAAAAGCATGCGATATGTGAAAAGTTTTCCGATTTTGCCAAGAAAAATATACAATGTGCATTTTATGCATTTAAATATTATTTGACTAGTTTGCATAAATATTCACTACATGTTAAGTGTTATGCTAACTTTCCAAAAAACCTGGATTTTACCCAGTTTTTACTATTACTGTGATCGCGTATTCGAACAAAGATTACTGCCAGACATTCGCCATTTATCGAACGATGACTTCCTGTTTCAGTGTTTATTGAACCAGAAAACTGGCCTCCATATAGTCTGGATTGAAATCCTGTGGATTATTTAGTTCGGACAGCGTTGCATCAGATGGTGTATCGTCACAAAATGTCAGACATTGACCAGCTGATATGCGTGTTAGTCCACTGTTGGACTCAGCTAAGCCAGGTCACATTGAACCGAGTGATCAGTCAGCTGTCAAAAAGACTGATAATGGCTATAACGGCAATGGGAGCCCATTTTGAATTTTTTTCTGGACTAATTATGTGTGCAGATGATCATTGCTGTTACTTTCACTGTATGATTAAGGGCCCGTTGCACCATCCATACTTAACTTAAGTAGCCCTTAAATCTCCAATTAACTCGGACTTAAGTGGAGATTAGTATAAACGCATTGCACCATCCCCACTTAACTGCTAATGGCCAATTAAATCTCCACTCAAGTTAAGTGACGAATTTTGGCCACTTAACGATCGTTATTTAATTATTTTGACCACAAAAACACAAAACGTGAAAGATACTTGAGCAAATCCACATTTACATTTGATAAGAATGTAAATAAAATGATAAACTTGTATAATAA
>Ga0209782_1000684_pt1 | contig 15702 bp, 6 predicted proteins | sample WorMetmaBAHAMAS1_FD_187390 | JGI IMG/M metagenome (GOLD analysis project Ga0209782, IMG submission 187390) | Marine gutless worms symbiont microbial communities from Max Planck institute for Marine Microbiology, Germany - Inanidrilus... | ecosystem: Host-associated > Annelida > Digestive system >...
CGAGAGGGGTGCAAAGTATTGTGACGAGACTAAGTTTGTATGTCTATCCGCTGACATATCTCAGAAACAATACGGTCAAAATTCAATCATTTTGTGGATGTTGACCCCGGCCATATCTTCGTTTTCCTCTGTCGGCATAATGATGTTATGTATATTTGATTTTGTGAGTCGCTCGTTTTCACATACATGTAATGTATTTTGAGGATGTGTAACAGCCAAAACTATTACGTCAATTTCAATCAAAAATGTGCTGGAAGATAAAGATCAGCAAGTACTTTTTGTTGGTTGTACACCGGGGCAAAGTATGCTATCTACTATTGCTTCTGTCACTGCTTCACTTTATCGGTGGTCCTTTGATCTGAATTTTGAAACTCACTACCAGACTAACAAACATCTTTCTCTATCAACTGCCAACGCTTACGACACCACCGTCCTTAAGACCTTGTATTTATAGTACTAGGACACTCAGTGCGGTTTGAGGTAGTACGTACAGCTACAGTTGGTTGTGTGGTACAGTGGTAGGACGTCGGTCTCTGGCCGCCGAACTTTCCCTCTCACTCGACTTGCAGCTGATGGGTGACCATTATTGTGGGTAAACCGTCCACTATAGATAAGCCAACCATGCCAGCTTAGGCTTTTATCCTTGCAGGGTCGATAAAAGCGTAGTAAGCCCGGAATCGGATGCGTGCTACCGTGTGGCGCCATCTGATGAGAGCTACGCAGGTAACCGTGCAGGCCTGACAGAAAGTAATGGAAGCCTACCGCCTGTTAGATGGCTTAAAGTTACCTGCAGACTGACTACCTGTACACTGGGATTAGCTCCGGGGCCCAACGGTCGGTAACGAATATGGGAAAATGTTATCTTTCCAGCTACAGTGCTACTGCTAAAGGGCTTAAAACTCACTGTCATTACTTATTTATTTTATTCAGTATTCATTTATTACTCTATGTTTACGCCCCAATGTAAACATAGATTTTTGTTGACGTCGATTGCGTTTGTGTTTACTTAAATGGCATCAAATTGTGGTTTATGATTTAGCATTTTGAACGTTTTTTTCTGCGTATATTAGAGCAGTTTACGTGCAGTCAGATTTAAATGATTACTAGTCCCAGTGTATGATTAATTTAAGGTATTTTCTTTCTCAACTGTTACTACTCCTGTTTGCTCGCCATCTTGGATAATATGTCAACATAGCCGTTTGTTCCTTATTGTTAGAATGTTGTCCTGTTGCTTCGGCAGTTGCTTAGTTTTGCTGTTATGCAGACTGCTTACTTCAGTCACAGCTTTGGTGCATCATATTAATTGGGAGTCACTGCATACCTGCAGACTCCATCATAGGCTGACCACGGTATACAGAGTCACAAATGGTATTGTCCAGTTGCCATCAGGCCAGGCTTGTTAACGAGGCCATGAGCTGTCGAGGCCAAGGCCGAGGCCACACAGTGCGAGGCCGAGGCCAGCTGTCACGAGGCCGAGGCTGAGGCCAGGTTTTCTGGAAGCAGTGGTCCAGTGGAAAGTGGAAACAGTAAACAGAAATACGAATGATGCACTGCCTAAGTGCCGGACCGAACTGAAAGGATAAACAAGTGAATTCCAAAATGCCTAGCCCTAGCCAGTGTGCTTTGATTTGCATTACATTCATCAAGCATAAGTTAATACATTATTGACGAGGCCAGATTACACGAGGCCGTGGCCAGAACCCCAACAAGGCCGAGGCCAGCTGTCACGAGGCCGAGGCCAGGTTTTCTGGCATCGAGGCCGAGGCCTTTTCGAGGACTTAACATCTATGCACCAGACTGTCATCCTACACTGTGTAATAATTAAACACATGGGCACTCCAAGCAGTTCAGCGCTTTCAACCAGAAGTTGACTCATTCATATATGCAGTCTTTCCAAGAACCATATCAGTCTGGAATGTTCTCCCGTGTGATGTCATTGAGGCAGATTTTCCGAATTAATTGAAATGACCTTTATGCCATCTCATCAAGCCAGTCTCATTAGTTCTGATTGTATCACTCAGTGTGTAAATATGTTTTTATTCTCTGCACCTTTAGTTTCTCACAACGTCCATTGCTGATCACCATGACTATACCAGTAGCATTATATCCCCTGGAGGACATCGCTACTTATCTATTCAGATCCAGTATTAGTCTTAGGTTTAATGTTAGCAACAGTAATTAGCACTTGCATTAACACTGCACTTTTACCTCCAGTTTAAAACCCATTGCCACACCTGTATCACTGCATTGTACTTACTACCCATCCATTTAACTGAATAAGTATCATTGAGCTTATGAGGTCATCCAGTTGTCTCTTGCTTCATTAATATTTGGAATAGTGTTCTGGTAAAAGGCTGCTAAATGGGTATCCGTCTCATTATGTTGATTTTGTTAACTTTGCTAGAAAAGATATGTTGTGTTTGTGTTTTAGTTTTGGAAAAGTTTATAGTTGACCAAACATGGCCTCTGGACCATACAATTACTCGTATATTTTTAAATACATCATCATTGGTGATATGGGTGTAGGCAAGTCTTGTCTTCTACACCAGTTCACAGAGAAAAAGTGTAAGTATTATGTCATTATTGCTCTACCATTGGTTAGTTTTTTGTGTGTTTACACTTTTTTTGTGATAACCAAGGTTGAGTTGAATTATACTGCACATCATCGTAACACGGTGCATATACAGATGTCATATTTAATAGAGTTAGAATTTTCCACAAAACCTGTACCGGACTGACTTAGTAGTTTTAAGTTACCTGGACCGGCCGAGTCAGTATCTGGTCCAGTAGTTGTGAATTGCAATGAAACATGCCATGTTTCCTGCAGCTGATATTGTTATTCATTGCTAATTCAATCCTGCAGTGATGGCATCGGCACTGGTTCATAGATGCTTATCAAAATCAGCATGTAGAGCAACCATCTACATTGATCACGACGGACCAACATCAAAGGAGACATTCGGCCAACACTAATTGCAGGTAGTGTTAGACCAGTGTCGATCTACAAAAATTGACCGGCATCGATTTGATCTACAGTGGAGCGGATGTGGTCCGGAATCAGTGCGAAGATTAGTTGTAACGTTGATATTTAGCATCGTCTGTTTGCCTGCCTCTATGTGCATTTGGCACAAACCTGAGCAGTGCAGAAATAACTAAACTGATTGAGATGCCATTTGGGTTCTAGACTTATGTGGCCCAAAGGAACCATGTATTAAATTGGACTTTATTCCCCCCATGGGAAGGGGCACTTTTGACGGGGACGTCTGTTAGAATTTTTCACGAAGTACTTCTGACCAGTGTTCTAACTGGCCGGCCGCTGATGTGGGGATTTTCCCACCAACTGGTGGCGAGGCGGCCTTTTGCTGTTACTTTGAAGACTTGTTTGTAATACCACTGTCATGAAAGCGCTGACTGGCAGAAATTTTTAAAGCATCATTTCCAGTGATAAATCTTGTTTAGTTTTTATACTTGAGGCTCAATCATGCTGTCTAAATTCTGAATCATAATTAGTTCTGTAATTGATGCTAACTCGCTCAATCATGCAGGCCCCTCTGGACAGACACACTCACCCATCAAACATCATCTCCCAGTGACGAGATGAATGGAAGTCAGCCTCGGTGATCAGTTTCTCCAACTATCCAGCACCCAGGATTCAATCTATCTGGACATCACTGGACACTTCTGAATTGCTTCAAGACCAGCCAAAGCCACTGTGCATCCTGTTGAAAGAAGTGGGGCTTTGCAGCAGCCAACATTTGCCCTTGTGGCAAAAGCTGAATGATGTCACATTTTATGAGCAGCAGACAAGACCACAGACCAAGATGGAGGGTGGATTGCAGGGATTGCACTCAGCTGGTGACATTGCCACTGAATAGCTGAAGACATACGGCTCTCATAAATGCACTCGACAACGACAACAACTCACTCAAGCATGTGTTGATGACACCGCTGCACTGAGAAGCAAAGTCAACAGTTTCATCATTATCTGATAGCAGTGTACAGTCATGTGTAAACAGTAGACATCACCACTTGAGTCAGCTGATGAACCAGGGCCACTGCAGTGCATCATGAGAAGTTTTTATGTGCATTGTGGAAACACACACACTATGCTACAAACAAACAATAACTATTGACTGTGAGTGTGTTGCGTCGCTAAAACTGGAGGATACCTAGAGGGTGGCTGCCCACATACCACCTGGCTGAGGTGGCTTGATGCTGATGTACAGTCAGCTAACACTCATCCGGGAGGAAGGCCAATGATTGTGTGCTGTGGCGACATATTGTCGACACGGCAACACTCCTTTATCTGGAGTCATATCACTGAAGAAGAAATGATGTAATTGACAGACATTTGGGTGACCGGGTCAACGGCACTGCACTGTAGGTCATTTGCTTGACTGGGTTAAACTCCAAGCCAATTCCACCCCGTCCTCCATTAGTATCCGGTCTCAGATACTTGAAATCTGATTTACGTTAACTCGTACTTTCTGCACTCGATGCTTTACAAAATATATTTCTGTGTTATGTTTGACAATGAAAGATGTTGCATATAAAATGTTGTTGCAGTTATGGCAGATTGTCCACACACGATCGGTGTTGAGTTTGGAACAAGGTGAGTAATATGTGCTCATCTACTACATGACAGAATTTATCAGCTAGTTACAGCCCGCATTTCACATGAGGATGTATAGGTTTTGCCTTGTGTGTGTGTGTCTGTCCGGGTGCCAAAAACTGATAATTTCATCACTACATCACATTTTGCATTCACCTGAGGGGGGGCTGGACCTATTCAGGCATGTCTGTCTATCCGTTTGGCTCATGTGTCTCTCCGGGGCTTTTTGGCCATTTAACGGACTTCGTTCAACTTCTAATCAATTTCAAACACTGCATGGGCATGCTGACAAAAAAGCATACCCATACCCCTCTGGCGGTGGCGGGCTGTGCGATCCAGCCTTGAGCTGATTCTAATTTTGAGTGTTTTTATTTGTTTAGGTCTTTCCTCTATAGTAATTTCAAAGCTAGGTAATACATTACTGGGAATTATTTTGCGGTGTCAATTTTTTAGTCGTGCACACGATAGCAGTGTATTTGTGTAATTCTTATTTTCCAGTTTTAACGTATGAAATTAGCTCCAAGGTATTAATACTCTCTTTATTGTGCAACATGTCAGAATCATAGAAGTAGGTGGTCAGAAGATAAAGCTACAGATTTGGGACACGGCGGGACAGGAACGCTTCAGGGCAGTGACGCGCAGTTATTACCGCGGTGCTGCCGGAGCACTTATGGTTTACGACATCACAAGGTATTAATTTCACGGATTGCTTTAATTAAATTATTAGTGCTGATTGCAATTAAATTTCTTTGATAGACATCATTCACTAAATTTATAGTAATAATTAATAGCTGAATTTCAGTTAGGTAAATAATTTTGAATTTATAATAATACTGATCATATTATTTTATTAGTCTAGGCATATTTTCAGTCTTAAATTTGTTTGCATTTCCATTTTTTTGTTTATAAATGTTTTGAGTTATTTCGTGCTGTAATCTGTTGGTTCGTGATTATCATCAGAGTCGCGTCACTCTTAACAAGGGGACCACGACAAATAGCACTCCTCCATATATCTCCAAGTGTGTTGTAGGGGGTGTCCCAAAGTTGATCTGTCCACCTCATGCGGGGACGACCCGGGCGATGACACCATGAACGATCTGGAAGAAAGTCGGAGTGATATGTCAACGTGACATCAAAGAGCCATGTGTGCTGCTGGGGTGGATTTGTCCATCCATAGAGGGAAGTACATCGTGAAAGACAACCTGTTAGTTTGGTAATAGAAGTGTTGGCCAGCCATTGAAAAGCCAGTCTCCGTTATCCTCAAAAGTCCTGTCCTGGAACAACCAAACAAGTATAGGAGGAAAAGTGAGGCGGAAACTGTCTAACTCTGGTTCTTGTGAAAAATCAGCCAATGAAATGGAGACGGTGTTTCATTGATGAATTGTTGTAATAAATGTTTCTCAAACCTAAATAGTATGTTTAACGATGTGACAGGAGAAACACATACAACCATCTTAGCAGCTGGCTGACGGACGCGCGCAACTTGACCAATCCAAACACAGTCAGTGATTGTAGAATTATGTCTGTTTCAGTCATGCATTTTTTTAATTTAGAATTTTGACAGTGACAGGTATTCAGTGGGAAATAGGGGCTACTGAAGTGGTAAGGATTATGCTAGGCGTATCTGTGATAAAAGTGCTTTCAAACACCAATCATCATTTTAGAGGTTGCCTGGTATTGTAACTAGGTAAAGGTGGCACAGCACTAGAGCATAGGTGAGTGCTTATATATTTATTATAATGAATTGTACATTAGTACATCATATTAAAATAAAAAATGACTATACAATACATAACAACTCAATGCTATAAACAGTGTCAGCTAATTCAAGCACTGGCACAGATGCAACATCATACTTGACATTCAACAGTTCCTTAATCACGTTAATTTTATCAAACTCTGGTAATATGACTTTTTGCTGATGAGCAAGCCATACATACTGTTTGTTAATTCTACAAATATGACTCAGAGTAACGTCCAAGTAGTTACAACAAAAAATAGCATTAGCACCAATTGGAGTTTTTTTTTATAAATCATCAGCCTTGAGCCCATAGATAGATGTATCACTGAAGCCTATAGTGCTGAAGTCGGTCCACTGCGAGACCTATGATTACCTTCCCAGTGGCAGAGTGTAACCAGTTATTGACTGCTAGCGATTGATTGATTGACTGAGTGAAGATTTAACATCCCACTCGACACTAAATAGCTCATATCGGAGATGCTCTTCACAGCCAATCTTTCGGCTAGTACCAAGAAAACTGCTACCGAATTATACTAGTTTATAACGAGGCTAGGTTGCTTGGCATTGCTATGCAGCCACATATCAACCAGATGTTGATCTGTTGATCTGGTGTTGATCACTGATTGAATGCTGTCACGTGTTGACGTGCGGTTGATTTGAAGGTGATTTTCTTGGTCGGTAACAAGAGTGATTTGGACGCTCAGCGCGACGTTACGTTTGAAGAAGCCAAGCAGTTTGCTGAGGAGAACGGTGAGCGATATATTGCGAATTATGCTGCGCCCGCACATGTAAAATAAAATAAATAATCGAATAAATTGAAGTTTTGTTGCAGTATAACTAGCCAATTATTTATGAGAGAAAAATGTTGCAGCTGAGCATATCACTTCACCTGATTGTGTGATCTGTATGTCATGCTTACATTATGCATGCAAACTGAAAATAATTAGTATATGCCTCGCCCATTTTCTTGCAGTTTTTTTGCAGGTGTGCAGAGGTACTGCTGTAGAATATAACCTGCAGTAAAGTTAATTGAATGTATATTGTGGCATTTATTTAGCCCGCTCGGCATGCCTACCGAAGGGGCTATATGTTTTGCTGATGTTACTTTATCTGTTTAATTTTATTTTACGTGTGTGAATGGCTTTAGTTATTGAGAAAGCGTTTAGGGTTCATTGTGCAAAAATATAACGCTGATTTTGGTTTCTGCTTATGAAATTTGTTTACATTTTAAGTGAATTTTGTATATAATATTCATTTTTACGAGCCCGTGTTAAGAGGACATACTGCATGAGACTGACCACGTGTGCTGGCAGGTGGCAACCACGAATGTCACGCTGCATCAGTTGATAAATAGTTGTTTACAATGTTTCTGGGCATAGATATGACTCCTACTTACCATTGAAATTTTACAATTTACACCCAGACTTCAAGTTTACGTACCATCTATAGCTGAACATGGATGGATCTAGGCAGTTCAAATTTGATGCAGAGTTGAAGACAGTTATACAGATTTTGCAGCATATTTTGAGTGTTAGACTTTATTAGTTACTTGAAAACTATTTCGACGTGTGTTGTCTGTGTGTTCGTGTCTAGGACTTCTGTTCCTTGAGTCCAGTGCAAAGACGTAAGGAAATTGTTTTATTATTTATTTCTGAATTTTCTGTGCTCTTTTAAAAAAGAACGTATATTTGCTGTGTTATCTTCTTTCTTTTGTGTGGTTTTATTGTTACAGAGTATAGTTAATTTATGTTTTTAAAGGAATTTAATATTTTATTGATTGTTATTATTACATCTATGACTGTCAACGTCTTTGAAGGAAGTAAATTATCACAAGTGATAAATTGCATTGCAAACATCAACTTTGAAAAATTTTAAAATGCTGAAAACAAGTATTGCTAACTAAATGAAAAGGAAAAATTTGTTCGGTGTAAGAAAAAAATCTTGCTTGCGTGCACTCGCGATATTTCTCACTTTAAATTCTGTTTTAAATCCTTTACTTTGCTTTACTCACCAGCACTTATTTGCTCTTTGTTTTTTTGTCAGTGCAGAAATGGTCCTGCCATCTATCATGAATGAATTAGTGCACAAAATAACGACTGGTTCTGAAGTCCAGCACTGTTTCACTTCACTATGCTGGCTGCTTCTAGCAGTGTGCATCACGCATCGGTCTGGTGTCATGTCTGTCTGTCTGTCTGTCACACAACAGTGAAAAGCCATCGTTCCAAGTGCTCATTAGCAGCACAGATACTCAAACTACCTCACCAGCGGACAGAACCGACGCAGCTGGTGATATGCTACAGCACAATGTGCCAAGACATACTCATGACCCCATCCTGTGTTGGCTTGGGCTATAATGTGGTGCTGCGATCTGTCCATCGGTCTGTGCCGTTCACTAAATAGCTGCCCAGTATTAGTTGTGTAATTATATAAATGTGTACACGAAATCCGGTAGACGTTTACTAAACGTTTACACGAACATGGCAGCAGATAACCGAAAGCAAATAGTTTTCAGTTACAATAGCAGCAGTAACAGCCAGCAGCTGCATGTAACATCTGCTCGGCAGCCTTTAAATAAAGTTCATTCATCCAATTATGGGTTAAATTTTCTGTAAGTCGCAAAAATGTCTCATTGTGCTACTGACTGCTTTAGTCTTTTCTTCTTTTTTGGCGCTAAATTTCGTCTCGCTGCCATATTTGTGTACACTAACATATAATTTTATGAATGTGTACACGATTCGTTATCGAGTACACACGTTTATCCATACCTTGTGTGCCAGCATCCTAGATGCCATCATCTACGGGGATATCACTTTGCTGCATAATGCCTCGTTGTGTTTTTTTCTGCGGCTGACTTACATTAAACAGTTTCCAGTTTAAGCGTTGTGTAGTATATTCATTGTTGAGTGTGCTCTACGTCGTGTCTGTTTGCAGCGGTGAGAACGTGGAGGAGGCGTTCCTCGAGACGGCAAAGAAGATTTATCAGAACATTCAAGACGGCAGGTTCGTTCACGTCTCGGTTGTGTCCGAATTGTTTTTCGTGATGCGTTGCAAGGTGCACTGTATTGCAACAAAATGTGAGTAACGTAAACGGAGTACACTGTGAGTCAGAAAAAAACTGGGCCACTTTTATTTTTACTGTAACTTCGTATATAATCTGCAAATGGTTTCTGGTTACGATGCAAAAAAAATTATTAAAATCGGCCAACATTTGACAAAGTTACAGTAAAAATAAAAGTGGCCCAGTTTTTTTTGACTCACAGTGCACATAGCAATTCACTGATATGGATCAGACAGTGCTACCTGCCATCCTTCGGGGGTGACATTTTCATTTTTCCCCAGCCAATTATTGCTGCTGCTCGATTTAGCGATGTCGATGGATGCAAGGCTGAGTTGACCTAGTTGGTTTGGTTAGTTGGTGGTGTACCCCTTTGAAGATGGTCATCCATATATACCACCACTGGTACTTTCCGCTATCACCTCAAGAGTCGAGACCCACTATTTCCAGCAGTTGTTCCAGTGCACCTGGCACCTCTCCTCCTGCACCTCAGATTTGCCTTCAGCTCACCATTGTGCACACCACCGGTTTGGATAACAGATGGTAGCGGTCAGCGGTCTTATAGGAAGACCGCGTATCGGCACCCTGCCAGAGAAACCCGCCGGCTAAGCTAGGCTCTATAAACATATAGTACAAGTCCCACGGTTAGAGGGGAATTGCGCACTGGGCCATGTCTAGGCCTCAGCGCTGGCGGTAGGCTGAAAAGGCACGTCGCAAGACTGCCAACGGCCAACCGCCGCCCCTGATGAATGAATGACCATTGTGCGCATTCATAAACTATATTTACTTACTTACTATAGACAAAGAGATATCCCATTTACTCATTGTGTGACGTGGCTTTATTGATCTCGGGGTTGTTATATTTACATCGGGGTTGTAGCGGGCAGGGGAAAATGTCGGTGTAGTAAAAAGCCGGAAACTCTGCAGACGCCGCCTACCACTTGCCACTACCTACTTTTGCACACGCCCCACACACAGGTCTATATAAACATCTCAACCCAGAGAACAATCGAAGTACATATAATGTCACGATACCCCAGGTACCACACTTGCCCACTAATTCCGGTCGACATGCCGTCAGCTACAGCTCTCCTGCTGTGTGGAACTCTATTCCTACCGTTGGTAAAAATTGTTAATCTGTATAGCTTAAAGCGTCGTCTAAAAGTCCCATCTCATAGCCCAGCTCACGTGGCAGGTAGCACTGTTTGATCCCGTATGGCACGTTTATTTCCGTAGTGGTGAGACTTGTTGCAAATTGCTATATCCAGTTACTTTACTTTGCTTTACTCACCAGCACTTAACATATCTCATTTGGCGACCAGGTGACCTGCATCTCCGATTCAAGCATGCTCGACTTTGAGCACGTTACAGATTTGCGTGTTATTATTATCGACCGCGTAGCAGGGGCGATAATACGTTTGGTAGCATCTGTGTGTGTGTGCGTGTGTGTGTCTGTCCGTTTGTCTGTGGGCGCTCTCCTGTTTGAACCATTTGACCTTTGACCTTGATTTTTGGCATGAGGGTCGACCTTGACCTTGACCTTGGCTAACCTGGGATTGTAGGTCAATGTCAAACAGTGTGTGTTTGTTTACGCTGTCCCATTTGAACCAGTGGTGCGGAGCAGGTCGATATTAGGACTCGGCTTGCCGAGTTCAGCCAATGATAATTGCGAATGACCATTACCAGTCCATTGAAATTGTCTGTTTGTCAGTAATCAGGGGCATTCAATGTGTCGCGTGTAAGTGGTCAATGAGCTGTAATTGTTACTGATTATTATTTGCTAACTTGTAGTCTGGACTTGAATGCGGCCGAGTCGGGCGTTCAGCACAAGCCGGCCGTGCAGCGCAATCCAATCAACAACGACCAGGCTCCGAACCGGGAAGGATGCTCGTGCTAACTTGTCGCGCGGTCGCCGTCGGCAACCGCTGCAGCAGCCGGCCACCCGGGGCTTTCCCAGACTGTTGTTGTCATCACTCACTGCACGTGGAGCATCAGTTGGTATTCGGCTACTGGCAGATAATTGAATACCGGAGCCGGGTGATTTGGCTGTAAAAATTTACTAAACGTTTGATTTGAATGAGTCTGATTTGACTTGGTTCACAGTTTACTACTAACTGTTACTGCAACCGTAGTTTATCTTGTGTAACCTGTCAGTTTTTCATCAGTACCCCTGAATAGCATCAGTCCCCCGAAAGTGTCTTTTGGGTAACTTTTGGGGAGATTGTTCGAGTAGGATTTTTGTACAGGCCGTAATCCCACTCTGATGCCGAACCAGCATAGATTGATTCACTATTCTATTTGTCCTGGTGATTGTATTATGTTACTGTGTGAATCGATTCTGTCTAAAATGCATCGTTCTGTATTCTGATCTACTGTCGTTTGCTTTCGGTATTCTGTGCATATGAAAGGTACGTGTATATATTGTTTATTTCACTGACTTAACGCCGCTTCTAATGAATTAGACAAAGCTGATTGGCTGTGTTGATTTAAATGGCACGGCTTGATTGACACACTTTGCTGCATCCCGTGGTTTATACAGTTTGCACGGTCTTAAACCCCGTTTACACGACGCAGCCTGTTGTGTAACCAGTTGTGTGGATTCAACACATTCGATTCATTCACACAAACAGTTGTACAAGCGGTTGTATTGTGTATACCTGGCTTTACTGTCATCACATCCACCTTTTTTTAATGGCAGTTTTCCACGTTTACCTGTAGTGTCCAGGTTTACCTGTAGTGGATGGTTCTTTGATGATATTTTTTCTTGTGTTTGACTAATTAGTTCACCTGTCTCTCGGCCCCATACTACCTGTGGGCTAACCTAAACCAACGCACGATCCTAACCATAAACCCTAATTTATCACTCTTTTTGCACATAAACTACGCCGTTCGTAACCATAAATATAGGTCAGCAAATGACGGCAAGTTATAAGGAAGGGTATTGTTGTGTTACTGAAGTGAAAACTGCAAAATAGTTCCCGTTTTCATTTGTCAATTAGATTTATCTGAACTGCCAATTACCTGGTGATGTTCTCTCAGCACATTGTTGCGGATGATGTTTCTGCAGCACTGATGAAGGGATGCTTGACGATATCCGTTGCCGAGCATGTCGGCGGCGTAAACTGAACTAAGAAACACTAGCAGTGTTGTTGATGAATTAATGTAAGTGGTTGAGCGGCGTCCGGCGTTGTGAGAGTTCGTTGTTGTCTGTTTTGTCGACTGGTGGTTTTGGTTTCCAGTGCTTTCGTCTTTGTTGCCGTCAAATTGCAGTTGCGTCCGACCCGCAGTTTAGCGCAATCGCTGTTTACTGTCCCTTGTGTATGAGGAGAAGTGCTATTCGCCGTGGTCGCTGTGGTGCAGAGACGAGACAGCCCCGGCTGGATGCCCGACTATGGTGATGATGATGGTGATGTACAACTGGAATTTTTTTGTTTAGTTTTGGGGTTTATTGGCAAAATTTTTTCATAAGCAGTAGTTGCAGCTTTTAGATTTTGCTGCCAGTTCGGATATATTTGACGTTATTGTTATTGTTTCTAAACTTGATGCAAAATTGATTTGATACGGTTGTGTTAAAAGCACTGTTAAGCTCTAACCAACCAACCAACCGCATAGATACGGTATAGATTTAGTATTGCATATTTAGCTGCCCTAATATCTATGATTTTGTGCCTGATTTCGTTTCCTTCACATTCACATTTTTATGTCTGATTAGTAGCGTTATGAATAGTGTTGCAAACATTCAAATGTGTTTGCATCAGGAAATATTGGTGAATGAATATTAATGATTTCTGATTACCAGTAACAGCAGCAGTTTAGTTTTATATGAGAGATTCTCCACAGAGAATGTATGAATTTGTGGAACTTCATTGTTTTTAGACCATCACAAATTTACATTATTGGCCCATTCCATGGGGCCATAGCGGTCCCCTCTGTCACACGTTGTCGTCGTCGTCATGGACATCGATGCGCGGGCGGCGTGCGACAGTGGTGGCAGTAGCGACCCCTGGTGAATGACAATGTAAAACGGCTCGCAGTAGCGAATGGGCCCAACATTTTTCAAATGCTTCTCGTTAAAGGTATTCAGAACATTAATAATCAGTCGACAGTATTAGGCACATTGCTAACGTTCTTATTGTAGATATCAGTACTTGTGCTCTGCCGAGCTTAATGCCCGACTCAATAATGTCGTGCTTTGTGCAGCTTTTTTCTGCGACATGCACATAGCATGTCATGCTTATGCTACGAGCATGACCTCTGTCTGTCTGTCTGTGATGTTGGTGGATTGTGATCAAGAAAAAGTGATAATCGGAACATGACAGGATAGGTTGTTTTCTTGGCTACCTGCATGCCAAAGCCAACCGAGATCGTAATATTCTGTGATCCATGGCGTGAAAGATGTGGAGTTTCGCACTTCGGCGGCATACAACGGTTCGCATGTCGCACTGTCTCAGCATCTGCTGAGCTTCTTGTTACTTAACTGGAATTTAATTTAAATTGTCTGACAGTGATGCCTTTGAACATTGTGCAGTGTGTCTTTGAGGGCTCATCAGCTTTTTTTCTAGCGTCAGGAGCGGCTTTGACGTTGTTAATAACATTCCCAACACCACCCACAATTCGTGTTTTATTCAAGCCTGGGTCACTTTTAATAACTTCCGTAACACTTTAGAAATACCAACCATATAATCAGTGGCGTTGCCAGGATTTGGTGTAACAGGACGGGGGGCAAACTGAAGCCTAAATAAAAATAATTAATTACACAAAAATGACAGGAAATATATTTATCTAGCTACTACTAAACTACAGCTGCTGCTGTCGTAGACTTGAAATGTTTGGAGAGATAACTGCACAAAGTCGCTCTCAGACCGTGTGGTCGAAAATGAACCGAAGAAATAAATTGCTGCAAGTCGATGGGGCACATGCCGCAGTGGCCGTAGCTGGCAATGCCAATGCATATAACTGTATCTTGTCGAGAAGATTCCATGACTTAACCAATGCTGAGACTAATACTCATCAGGCCTCATCAGGCAGCGTGTCCACTTGTCTGCGATGTCAGAAAATTTGCCATCTGTTAGGGAATTGATAGAGTCGGGGGAAAGTGTTGTGGTAATTATCTTGTGAGATAAAGCTGGTTTGAGGCTACACCAGTGTTTGATAGATTGTTGTGGGGCTTGCTTTAGGAGGGAGTTTGCCGCTTATAAAATACATTTGAAAATCCTAGTAAGTAAGCAGCCGAAGCAAGACGCGAACATCTTTAGTGTGCTGGCAACAGTAATGTGTGTGTCATGATGTTAGTAACACACCTTATTCCAAGAATTAATCTCTGTTAAATCTTTAATATTTACAGTATAGACTTTACCTTAAAGGCGCTATGTGACCTAAATTGTGTTAAAAGCGCCGTTAAGCTCCAACCAACCAACCATGTTAGTAACACACAGTGGATGTGAGTGCTGAAGGACCCCGTGTGGGTGCCGGGGCCTAATGCGCCCTAGAAGACATTGTAAATTAGGCGCTATATAGATTGTTTATATGTGTGTTTCCCTTACTACTTGCTTCCTTTTGCTTCTTGTAACTTGCTTCCTTTTTTCTTGCTTATATTTTCCTTTCTTATTCACTTCTCCTGTATCTTTTCCTTCAGAATAGCCCCGCTCCATTTCCAGACCGGGTGTCGTAGAAGGCGACTAAATCTGGATTATAGTTTTCTTTGGTTCAATTTTGCATTGTTGTATTTTTTGTGTTTAGGATGCATGATTATTTCTGTTGGTATTTGTTTAAAATTTTGTCTTGTGGTGTGAAGGTTGTCTCTCCCTGTTATCGGCGCTGGCGTAATTATTTAAAATATATAGCCCGTTCGGCCACTTAGCCGAGCGGGCTAAATGAGCCTCTCGATCCCTTTCCCTTTTTGGGTGGCTGCTGAACAAAAAGGTGGCCAGGGTTGAGATTAATATATCGCTGGCCTTCCTATACTGGGTAGGGATAGCTCTCCACCCGTGACCTTTTGTCTCTGATATAGCCATATTTGTGCTGGAAAGGGACGTTAAACACCAACTAACTAACCGAGTGCTGCAGGGAACTTTACTGAGTGTAAGTAAGTAAGTAGACTTGGTCGGATGGTTAATTTGCCACAAACTGTCATGTTTGGCGAAGCTCTAAGACCAACGTTGTCTAAGACCAGTGTGTCTGCAGGGTTCTGTGATTCGTCGCAGTGGGTGGTAGGCTTGTGGCAGTGGCATATAGAGTATTAAGCCGAATTCACATTGCAGAGGGTTAAAGGTCGCAGCTACTCGGCAAACAGTA
>Ga0209782_1000685_pt1 | contig 15687 bp, 10 predicted proteins | sample WorMetmaBAHAMAS1_FD_187390 | JGI IMG/M metagenome (GOLD analysis project Ga0209782, IMG submission 187390) | Marine gutless worms symbiont microbial communities from Max Planck institute for Marine Microbiology, Germany - Inanidrilus... | ecosystem: Host-associated > Annelida > Digestive system...
ATTATAGGATAATCTTAGGATTTCCTAAGTCCCTAAGTTACGATAATTTTACAATAAAGATACGACAGCCTTAGGAAGATCTTAGGAATGTTTGTAAATCGGGCCCCTGGATTTTTATTCTTCCGAAAGAGTGGGAACCCTGTGATTAACTGAAGCAATCTGTACATGTGTAGTAATGCTAGCTGCATGTCTGCCCCTGTTTTTCTGTGGCAATTTCCTGTGTGAACTTGGATTACTTGTAGCTGGTCCCACTCAGGTTTGACCATTTGACACTATGCTAGTGAGCCATATGCTGTCATTGTGTGTCCATCTGTCTGTCTGTCACTAGTCAGTGTTCAGCTAAAATGGCTAAATGTGGGATCATTCAAACAATGCTGCAGAACAGCCGATATCTCAGTGCCAAAGATCTTGGTAAAATTCAAACAGGATCACCCCCAACATCGTGCTCGAGTTTTGTTGACTGCGCTGTATATGCTATACACTGACTGTGCACATATCCTCAAGCAACTGGCAAACTTTGTCGTCTGTGTTTGCAACACCTGGCAACGATGCCAAGTGCTGTAAACAGGCAATCACAGCAGTGACCTGTTGATTACCTCAGCAGCCAGCTTTGTGTACAGTGCAATGGGTGATTGGGCGTGATGGCATCATGTGGTCCATCACTATCAGCTGATACTTGTCTTTCACTGCTTGTCATGCAAGAGAACCTTTGTACATTCATTCCTACCGCAACTTGTTCGGAACGCGGCTTCTCTTCCTGCTTTCCGCTGAGAACTGAAGACCGTTCTGTTCCCGTCATGGTTCCCTGATGCGATCCGACAATGAACTGTGCTCTATCTACACGCCCGTCGCTGTTATGTCACCATGTATTGGCTGCTACAAACCGATTCTGTTAACACTGTGCGGTGGTCTTGCAGCAGCAGTGCGATAATGCCACCTTAATAATATTCATTTCTGCTATTACTATTACTACTGCAGAGTTTGGTCTTTTTGACAAATACTGATCTACTGTCACTTGCAGTAATTGTTATTAGTTACATTGATACATAAATCTGACGCTGCACCGTGAACACTTTTGTTAGAATACGATGCACTCGCCAAAGTCATTCAACAGCATCCAGATCGACAGGAAACTTTGCGGTAGTTGTCACTCTGTATTGTGATTGTGATTTTGTTTCTTGGTAGACTTGTGAAATCGTTGAGTCACACTTGCCTTCCTGAGACTGTCATTGTAAACATCTTGTTGGGGAAGCCTTTGTTTTTGTTCATGTGATTATTAGAACATGATAGTATGTTACGTACACAAAATTATCAGCTTTTAAGTACCGAATGATGTGCATTTACTTGTTTATGGAGTTAAAAACATGTGAACCGTTTTGTCTATTTGTACTTGCCCACTTCCTAAATGCCTGTTAAGGGCCATCCGTAAAGGATGCCCAAAAAAGACGTAGTATTTACAGCCTCCATCCCCTTGTCTGCCTCTTTGTATTTAGTGTAAACCCAACTTACCCGCCTCTCTTCCCTACAGATTGTCACAGTTAAGTGATAAATATCAGATGCCACTGAAATCATCATCATTATTGTTTAGCTTGTCCTTGAATGGATGTTTCATGTTTCCACTAGCAACCTCCATGCAGAAGGCTCACTCATGGAAAACACTTCAGCTTAGATGTCCCCGGTAGCTCGCCAGGCAAACATGGGCAAGTTGGGTGGCCGAAAACCAGAAGAATAGCCTGGAATCGCCCTTGGAGCCGCCCCAAAACGCCCACGCCCACTGAAATAGAGGCAACATAATGGCCATCATCAAGGCCTATCAGCAAGTGCTGATAAAATGCAATACAACTGCATTCTCTTTAGTGCAGTGATACAGTAGTGATTGGTCATGCAGTGCAGCCAGTAGATCAAAATCAGTAGTTGGCAGTCACCAGCATTCTCTCAACCCCTTGTCTGCATTCGAATCACGTAATAGTTGTAAATTGTTCTGCAATTTCTAGGCAACTCGAAGAGGTGGACAAGGAACTCGAGGTCCATCGAGAAACTGAACGTGTTTTGCATGAGAAGGTACTATAATTAATGGAAATTGAAGTTTTGGTGTTGTTTAACACAAACTGAAATGTGCCTGTTACCTAAAGTCCACTAGTGGTTCAGTTGACCATGTCCTCGTCATTGGCTTGTAGTGGCGATGTCCGGGAATGGCTTGCAACATTCCCGTTTCTCCAATTCCCATCAGTTCATTCCCACTCCTATTCCCATAATACATCACATTTAATTCCCATTCTGGTCCCATTATCAAAATTTCATTCCCATACCCATTCCCATCTGGCTAATGAGTTATATTTGTCACGGAATAATCAAATGATGGTAAATTTTCAAAATGTAATCAGTTAACTGTCTCAAAATCTCAACTCAGAATATCAACTTGCGCTGATAAAATTTTCTAGGAGGATAAATGTTGGTGAATAAGAGATGCGACGTTATATCACTTAACTAGATTGCATTCACATCAAGTCGACACTCGACTGATGGGAATTTTGGCACACTGGAAAAAGTAGCCATTCCCATGGAATTCCTATCGGAATCCCATGGGAAAGGGGAATCCCATTCCCATGCACATCTCTAGCCTGTGGCCGACTAAAACGTCACTGGGCTCACTTGACTATCTACTGTTGAGTGAATCCCCTACCTTAACCAGTGATTGATGGCTGATCCTGTTTGTTACACATTAAGTTTCAGAGCATACTGTAAAACCTTTTAATATGGCTGTCCTAAAAGTTGGCAATTTTACATGCAAAATTATTTTGGCACCTTTCGTTTTGGCAAATTCACTCGTCAGCGAGAAAATGTTAAACCAGGCACATTTACTAGTACTAGACTTTGAAAACTTAGGTGCTACTTGGGCATTAATAGTGACCAACGTAGCATTTTTATCGGCATTGGATGTGAGCACTGCTGGGTTCAGTAACAATTGGTTTACACCTGTACAGTTATCAGAGGCTTTCTATTGGAGTCCCGCTTACCATATCAGAGATAATTGGCACCATGTCTATCTGTGCCGGCCACTGCTGGCAACCCACTGAGCATGAGAGATGCTTGCTAGTCAACAAGAGAGAAATAGTATCAATATTCATGCCCTTTAATTTTGCAGTTTTATATAGCTCATGAAATTTGCCAAATAAAGGACACACAAACAATAAGGGTTTTAATACATTGTCCTTACAAGTGTTCTTTGTAAATCATGCAGCAGCTGTATAGATGTAAGTTTTGTTGTTCCGATTGCTTGTTTCTGTTGTAAAATAGTTGACGTTAATGCAGTAAATTTCACTTATTATTATGTGTTTTGCCAGCTGGAATTACGACGCAAGCAGTTCCACGTCTTGTTGACTGCTATACACGAACTCCAGCAAATACTGGAAGGTTTGTTTGTGTATTACTACCAGCAAGAAGCTTACTAATGTATGTGTAAGTAAAGTTGGGACTATTATTTACCTATTGTTCTCACATTATATTGTTACATATATCTCATTCCATTGCCAACTACAGAATTTGTCTACAATATGCTGGTATACCATTAAGAAACTCCTAAATGGCTCGACTTTTTTGACGACAGTTAGTGCTAGTTGATTCAGTTCCAATGCAAGTGAAAATAGTGTTAATTGATTCTAACTAGCAGTATCTAAAGTACTTTTAAGCTGATTTTGTTAACATCCTTGGTTGCTACTCGTGTGGTTAGCACATATACATGAACTGTTATTGGCCAAAATGTCACAAGTTTTTAACAGACTGAAAAATATTTCATTTTGTGAAACCACCAACCATGCAAATGGTGTAATTTCGTTCATGTTAAAGTTCTGAGTCTAAATGATTTTATTATGTATTTAAATCATTTATTTGTTTTCTTTGATGCATGCAGTCCTGCATGTTAGTAAATAGCATAGTCAGTTATGAATCGTCTTACCAGGTCCCGTTACGGTAGAAACTAAGTCATTTTGCACCTGGAATGAGTGTTGTTTTCATCAGAAACTGTTTGATGACACATTTCAGAAGTTTCGGATCAGTTTGTGAACTTTAAAGTGGAAAATTTATACACACATTTGCTTCTTTCAGTGTTACATTATGAAGTATTGTCTAAATGCTAATTTTTAAATGTTAATGTTTTTAGAAGACGAGTGCAAAGACGAAGCTGTTGCAATGGAGTGAATATCTGACTACATCTTCCTCAAATAGAACAGTTTCAATTTAACTGAAGTTTTTATTGTTTAAGTGTGTACTGAAATATATGCAAACAGTGACGGTTATGGTTTTACACCTTGTATAGTAGAATACTGACACCTGGTGTACATATTTAGATTTTCTTTTTTAATGAAAATCCATCACTTAGTCTAGACAAGTACTCGCAACAAGAATCAAACATTTCCAGCAACAAACACAGTCGTGTTCTTGCACACATAATTGAAGTAAAGTGCATGCGTCACCAACAAAAATATCTGTCGCACACTAAACATTAACACAATCACTAAAAATATATAGCCCTTTCGGCAACTTTTGCCGATCGGGCTAAATTACCTCCACCACTTTCAGCACAGATTTCAAACCACATTTATCAATCTGTTAGCAAGATACAAAAAGCTTAGTGATGGATTTTGATGAAATTTGGCAAATAGCTAGATCACACAAGAAAGGTTGATTAAATTTTGGGACAATATTCGCTTAGCAGACCTACTGCTCATAGTCAGCACATGGAGTTTTGTGAAAACTGAAACTCAGCAGGGGAAAGCTAGTTACAGCACAGTGTGGTAAATTACCGGTAACTAGGGATGTACTGGATATCCGGTTCGTTTTCCAGATAACTGGCCATTTTTGATATCCAGTTCCAGCTGCAAGTTGCCGCAAATGAAGCAGATATTTTATTTATTTATTACCATAAGCTGCAATGGCCATCTTGGTAAATTGCAGTATTAGAACACTGAGCATACACACCTAGTGTATTTGATTTGCGTGTGTGGGGATGTTAAATGTCATGATTTGAATGCAAAGTAACTTTGTATTTTTATTTATCTGTTGCCACAAAATGGTGAAAGAAAATTGGGGAAGGAAATGTGTAGAAGTACACTATCCAGTTTTGGCCAGATATCTCATATCCGGCAAAATCCGATTGAACTGTGGATTCCAAAAATGCCATCTGATACATCCCTACCTGTAACAACTCTGCCAATTTAAGTGACACATGGTGGAGGTATCGCATTCATCCTACCAAGTGCTGTGTAGTTAACCGAGTTGCAGTCACAAATTATAAAAATGTGAATAATAAATGTGCAACAGTTTCCAGTTAAATCTGCAAATTAATCCAAACTGTATCAACACAACACTACACCAGAATACACAAAATGACGGCTTGACTTGTGTCAAGCAACACTGTTTTGAGCTTGCACGTTCTCCGCAGCAGCAACAGTGGCCACACTGCCGTATGACATCTGATTACTTGCCGGTGCATACGTGTACTCGTAGTACGCAGACGGCGGCATGGCTTGTTCAGCTTCCTATAATAACAACATTGTATACAACATATGCACACTTCAAAAATGCAATAAATTTTATCTGAACAACTGCAGAAGTGGGCAACACCTAACTGGTTAATATATATCCAGACACAGACCTGACAGATTACTGGAAGAGACAGTCAAATTTAATTTCACTAACTAGTAAAGCGTGATTTTGTTCAATACAATGTGCTAAATATCTGACAATTGGTGTATAAATTACTATATTTACATAAGAGACAACACGATGACAAGCAATGCTTACCTCTTGAAAAAAGTTGCAATCTCCCCTTTTGTGCACCTAACTCTGTGTTGAGCCTTACACTTTTCTGCAGAAGTCTTAAGTGTGTCAAAATAACCAGCAGAGCAGAAATGTAAGTTCATTTACACAATACACTATCTGTTGAAGAAACTAAAATCTACTATAGTCAGTGAGAACGGATACCTGTGGATTGACAATAGGAATGGCTGAATTCGGTCTTCTAACAGGCAACGCAGCACTTGTAGGTTGTGGCTGTTCCGACGGTCCGTAGAAAATGCCGCCCACCCGCAGTTCCGGCTGCTGTGTCTCGGCATTGAAATACACCGTGCCGCTGCGCACTTCCATCGACGGACTTGGCTCGGTAATCATCTGTGGCGTTGGTGACGGCGGAATGTACTGTCGCAGGTGTGGCGGCGGTGCTGGCAAACAGAACGGCGGACGAGCCGGGACAAGTGACGGTGATGGGTAGCCATACCCTGCCGGCGGCGGCGGCGGTGAAATGTAGTATGAGCCAGCAGGTGGCGGCGGCGGCATCATTTGTGATGGTGGACCGAGATATCGGGCAGCATGAACAAGAGATGGAGGACTTGCAACTGTCTGCTGCGGCCCATGTGCTGTCTCATAGTATGCTTCTGGTGGCAAGGCTGCAATAAAACAACAGCTATGCTTACAGTTCCAACATCGGTCGAACTATACTTAAACAGGAATTTTTTTAAAATAATATGCCCGTAGCTTGTATTAAGTTCTAGTGTTTCACTTCATTACTAAGCATAATTTAGTCGTCAATTCATGACAGTTTTTCAGTAGACTTCCATTTGTATTACACTTTTATGCCATTGGTTGGGATGCTGTTTACAGGAAAGGTATTGATCCGGCAAAATTCTTGTATAATAAATCCTTGTAGTCCTGTTAATGGAGTAACACACAGTAATGCCCTCACCCCCAAAACTGAAAGTACTATTTGTAGAGTTACTTAGAAACACATTACTCTGGTCTGTCACACCACTTATATACAACAGGGTTCCCACTCACTTGGAAAACCTGAAAACTCCTATGTTAGACCTGGAATGTTTGGTATGATAAGTCGATTTATGCTGGTTTTGACACTGTAACGGCTGTGTCACATACATACAAGTTAATTCGTGTTACAAAGGAATAAATGGTGAACGTCAGTGATGAATGAAAATCTTATATTTTACATATTTCGGCTGCTGTGACGGAAAACACGTGGAAAATTCTAAAACTGGACTGCAAAACTCCTGGATTTTTTTTCTTCCAAAAGAGTGGGAAGCCTGTAGTGACTTATCCAATATCCCAATGCACTGATACCATCAGCACTGGCATGCACACTGCAAATCTCTGGTACAATAAAAACCTTCAGTTCCTAATTGGGGGTGCCAGCTAATGCAGACTGACCTGTATAATGGCTGTTACGTAATACAAATGACTTGCATACCTGGTAACCGATACGGAATGCTGCTCAGCGGTACCATCGGAGGAGGTGGAATATACTGAACAGGTTTCGCCGCTCGCACATTCTCACTCTCAGCTGAAAATGCAGCAGACAACAAGCACTGTGAGATGCCATTCCAAACTGCTCAGTTAAGTCAAAACTTCATGACCAACTGGAAACCCACGCAATTACACTGATCTGCATACCCATGCTGGCAGCGCATTTGCTAACTGCATGACCTTGACCTCTGGACCTCAGGGTTAATGCATGCCGGCAATAGCGACACAAGTACAACGTAAGCTGTCAAAGTGACTCACCAGGTGGCAGCATTTGACTGAAGTTGGGAGTATGTATGATGTCTATGATTACCGTGTTATATCAAAGACAGCTAACCTAAGTTCACTGGGAAAATGACTGTTGAAATAGTACAGACTACATGTATTTGTGATAGGTGTCGATTCTCTTTGTACTACATGTACAGTATACCTTAGCATTTGTACTGTTGCATTCACTAAAATGGCCCATTTTTATTCACATTTTTACTAGGCCTTTTGTGTCCATGTACGATATACACAGTTATCCAGAGTTCTTCCACGTTCAACATTTCCATCATCTTAGTTTATTATTTTACATATATTACCTTCCAAATGCTACTGACAGTGCATTAGATACACAAGGTGGCCATTTTCCCAGCAACGTGTAAGTTCCCTGAAATTTCCGAGCCTCTTCGCAGTACACCTGCCCATTGCATTACTGATATTAAGCATGTATTATTGCCAGTACTACCAGTTAATACACTATAAAAGGAAAAGGTAAGGTTTTCTCGTACTCGTTACTGAGCGAAAGAGTGTCACCGCCCATTGGCCAGTACCAAATTATACTGCTTTGTGACAGAGGCACATGTCAGCAGCTTGCCCAAGGCTGTTACCTAGAAGCGGACCGGCCACGATTCGAACCTGGGACCTTTTGGATCGTCGTGAGCAAATGCTCTACTGTTATGCCACATAGGGCACACACACTATATTAAGTCCATGCAAAATGTTCAAAATGATTTTACTAAGCAGAAAAAAACATTAAAATAGCTTATACAGGATAACCTGTAACACAGTAAACACTGAACACCAGTGTAGGCCCAAGTTTCCCCGACTAAGATTTTTCCTGTCAGATCCCTGAAAGCTGTAAAATTCTCCAACATCTCCAAGTTTTACAGAGAAGTACAATTCTGTTGCCTGTACAAATTCTATAATTCCAAATTCTTTAGTACCATAGTAAGTGGTATCAGCTGCTGGCACATCTGTGTTAGAAATCTCATACGGGACATCACCAGCTGTGTCAGCATCAGGTGCCGCTCTCTGCCGCTGAGTTGAGTAGCGTTTTGGTTTGCTCATGTGCTGAGTAGCTGCAGCCGACTGCGTGATCGTCATGCGTGGAACGAAGTCACCGGCCCTCACGACATGTTGTTGGAGTTTTGCAGCTGCGACAGCCACAGGAGGCACAGTTCGGCCCTGGGTCTGAGTTACAGGTGGAATTATCTCCGGAGCCATAGCACCTGCAGAGACCATGTGCTCATGAATCAATCATTCAGTAATTTAATGCTAATTTAAAGTATGATTATTCATCGTGAGCCAAAAAAAAATCAACTTATTTCATAACTTCATAAAATCAACAGATTTTAATGCCATCTTACTGTCAGAATTGGAAATTAATGTCACGTGTGATGGTATGAACTTCGTCCATCTCACCTAAGTAATGTTGTTACACTACTTAGTGAAAGTCGAAACCAAAATGGCAATATTAGAGCAGGATATTACCAAAGAAAATGGCATCAGTTTTTATCTTAGTTTATAATCAAAAATGGACCAGGGTTATGTGCCTTATATTTACTTATTTTACAGTTAGCTCACTGTTGCTTATATAATCAGTGACATCCTTGATTTGATGCAAACTTGAGCTGACTTTGAACAGGACGTAACCGACGCTCTGGTTGCTCAACGGCACAACCATCTCAGACCACAAGCGCATGCTGGTGGCAGACACTTCAAATGCATTCTCTTTAAATTACTTTTCATTTCATTAACGTGGCTCATCAGAACAACTTTTGAAACTGTCATTGCAATCTGAAGCACGAATAGGCTATTTCACAGTTAAAATTAAAAGGTGAATTTGTGATAACAAGCATTCTTGCTGTTTCAACATACACAAGTTAGTGTGGCAACATTACATGTGCCATCCATTTCTAAATATAACAGTGAAAACAGCATTAGACTCCGTTACAGACAAAAGCATGTTAGTTCCTTTTTTATGGCTCACCATGTATAATGTCAAGTTAATTTACAATCTGCACACATTAAATGACTTTACCCTACACAAATTCACTAACAGATTTACAGCAGCAGCTCTACTTAATTTAGTTGTCTGAACTAAACTTGTATTATGATGACATCATTTGAGTCAGCTATGTGACGTCAGCAAATACATTAGTTAAAACATGTATTTGATGTCAAAATTGAAAGATCACATACAGTTAGAGACATGTTGAAGGCAGCTTACTGGTCAGATAGTCACAAAAGATGGTAAATACTCTATATCCATTCCGTCAGCAACGAATTACACCTTATATACGACCAACTGCCGATTACCAGTAAATATTATTCACTATACTTACCACAATGAAATAACTATCATGTTTTCGAATATACAAATATTCCATACTCTAATAGTAATTTCATCGACACATTTCACACAGGGAAACACTAATTAGCTGTGACTGCTGGACCACACAAAAGCTAGCATGACAAAGATCGTAATCATTGAACACAATCCATCACTATACTAACCACCAAAAGAAACTGCTATAGATGCTTAACTATGGCTGCTCAGTGAAGACTCATTGGCAAGAAATATAGCAGCAGCATCATAGGTTGCACAGTTTCTGTGATATCAATTGCTGAAGTCATCAGGTGCTAATGGCTATTTCTGGCATCGAATACTTATGCTAAGGATTCCATTTGACTGACACGGCATGACTTCCTATTAGTGTTCTGTAATGACCACAGATCTAGGTGTAACTCTTGTCAAGTTATAAGCCATTAAAGTCTACATACAATACAATGCTAGAGATAAACGTGCACTCAAAAGCTGGTAGAAGCCATCTTAGTCAACCGCACGCAACCAACAAAAACATTAAAGGAAAAAAACAAAAAACAATAAATCGGATATGCTCAGAAGAGTCTGTAAACGGCCAGAATCAATGACGTCAGTTCTGTGAGAGATAGGTCTATGGCGAGAAGGATTTGCGAAAAAGGTAGGTTTTGAGCCCAGAGTGAAAGAGCGAGGGAGTTATGGATAATGATAGTGGTGTGCATGTCAAAGGAGATGGGACTGGAAAGAAGAACCATAACCCCTAAGAAAAAGAAGCAGAAGAACATTGCAGGACATTTATTGAACCACTATTAGTACGCGACACATGACAAATAAAATGGTGCAGATTTCTCCATGCGTACCTGAAACTATCATCGTAGATCTTGCAGCCACATTCTGTTGTGTGCTGCTGCCGACCTCTTGTCTACCATCCGACACCGTTTTCACAGATATTCTATTCATCGCATCCACTATTCCTCCAATCTGACTACCGCGATCTCTATTCGGAATGTTATCGGCAGTGTGGTAATGACTGTTGGAAATCGTCCTCGTTGGGTGCAAGCGCCGAGCCATGTGTTTATCATCTTCCAGTTGATGAGAACGTATGACGCTGTCTGTCACTCGGTGATCACCGTGAAGTGGCAGCTGCGCTGACACTCTGTCGTCAACTGCATGCGTATTCACCGAGTGAACACGCTCTTGACGTTGTTCCATTTCTTTACTGGAGCGACTAGTAACTATCTCCTCATTCCAGTCTTCCTGCTGCTGCTTACTTTCAGTATAATCAGGCCGTCTGTTGTCATAATTTTGTCTATCCACTACCGGCTGTTTTCCGCGTCCACGATTTCTCTCCGGACAGTAACTATCGTCTGTCTGTCGTCTCTCGTTGGTTCGGGAACCGTAGTCCTCTTGCTGATAGCCACTGTCGTTTCTGGGGCCACGACCACGTACGTTGCCGTAACGTGGCCTCTCATCCAGCTCACGATCTCCATACTGCTGTCGCATTTCACTGTATCGACCACGAGTAGAACCGGCGGGTCGTCCGCGGCCACGCCGACCACCAGTCCGGCTCACCAGCGGCTGCCCACGAGTAACATTCTCGTCATCACTATTGTCACTTGCAACTGCTTCGTGATCATCAGACAGATGTTGTCGGTTCACACGATTCCCGCTGTCACCAATAAAGTCTTTCAACTGACGTGTACCACGGAAACCCCGAGCACCACTGCAACATAAATTCACTGCCAACAGTGTTGTCAACAATAAATGACACTCGAAGGGAACATCCAATATTTTCAGTTCACAGTAAACTAAACAAGAGTTGTCGGAAACTGACTACAAAATTGGTTACCCGACAAGCTGGATAGTTAGAAATGTTGAGTTACCATACGTGCCATATTCCGAAAGACACGTAGGCATGGTGATCATCTCCATTTCTGCTTCACAGTCAAACAGCAGTGACTGCCACTGCCATTTGGCCTGTAGCAGTACTAATTTCCTATCTCCTGGAGAACAGAAAGATGTGTTGGCTCAAGTTACTAGTTAAATATGGCATACGGTCAGCCATCTCAGTACTAACCATGCTCAACAAACAGTAATTTCGACGTCATGGCCAATGCATTACCACTTAGTAAACTGCCGAGATGGTTGGTTGGGGTTCTGTGAATGCAATAGTACCTTCAATGTTGCGATTTTCATCTATAAGTTGATATTTTTGATTAACCCTACAAAAAGTCTATGAACCTGATACAAAACTTCATCCTAAGTGGCATGCGAACAATGCACATATAATGAATTATGTGCCACACACACTAAACTGGAAACTAAATTCTATATTCTTAGCTGCAGTTTCTGTGTACCTGGACTATTTCTTTATGCAACATGTCATGACAACTAAAAACACAAACTGCTTGTTAGAGAACTTTTTATCCTAAGTAATGCTATAAAAGTAACAAAGATACTAACACTTAATAAATATTACATCCAGCTCCAATACAACTTATTCATAATGATCAGCTGACAGATAATACATCGTCCATTAAATGCACATCGCAGTGCTATAATTACCGAGCCTGGCCTCGACGCCTGTTCATGCCATCACCATCAGGCCGGTTGGCTGTACGTATGTCATAACCATAGACAGCAATCAATTCCTGGCGGGTCTTCGGCATTTGTGAACCCTCATCGTATCTATCGTGCAACCATTTCTTGTCGTCACTCCACAGCTTTCTCTTCGGCTGCCTGAAACACGCAGTGTCAGCAAGAAGCCTAATAAAGTTCTCATCAAATAACCCAAATGGCACAACATCAACCCTATGTCTGGAACACTAACTTCAATGTACAAATTGCCAATAACATTTGTTGAAATATTACTACAAAAAAAACAAGTGTGTGGCAGCTTCAATAGCATGTTGACAGTTATTCATTACTGTGTAACTAATTATTAAATTGGTGTTTGATTTATTGTTTGAGTTAATAAGGTTTAACATCCCACTCGATACTAAATAGTCATATCGGAGATGTTCTTCCCAGCCAATCGCTTGGCTACTACCAAGAAAATCAAAATTAAAGCCGGGAGAAACAAATATAATAAACCTAGGCTAACACAAAACTAAACCTATAACTACTAAATTGACAAACTACAGATCATCAAACACGAAAATACGACAAAATGAAATAAACCGAGACAAATTATCACCAAGTTTAGTCACGTTCTACTACATCCAGCCCTAAATCGATGTTAAATTGTCACTGCAATAATGTGCTATTCCTCGTTCAGTTTGTAGCCATGCAAGCCAGACAGATAAACCGGCTGAAATTTCCTGGACATAACTGATTATCAGTCCTACTTGGCCTGGTCATTCATCCACAGCTGGGTGAAATAAGTACCAGCAAAAGCTGAGATGCATGGGAGGGTAAACAACTGGACATGTATACCATACAGTGAACAATATACCAGTCGCACATCCATGATCTTGAAGCACAAGCTACGGTCTGGTTAAAAACAATGTTACTACACTAAAAATGACAAATTTAACTTGATGTTAAGAAAACATCTACAAGTACATTAAAAAATTGAGACAAATGTGATGCAGCTTTAAAAAATTTTACCTTTTAACAAACAAATGACGGAATGACAGAAATAAAATACTCATTCTTGTCGTCCGTTTCACTGCCCACTTCAATGCGCAGGTCGTGTTCGTAGAAGTAGCCCTTGCGTGGGATGTACGCAGGATTCTGCTTGTCCTCATCAGCATCCAGCTTCTTTTCCGCCGTCTCTGATACCTGCTCCTGTTGACAAGTTATAAACTGACAATGAAATGCAGCTGTCAGCTTAAGCAGCATAAAAATTATCCAGAAATCTCCAGTCACTGGCTTCACACATCAAGCAAGAACACAGCCAGGAAAGCATTCAGATGTCAATCATCAAGGCTCAAGAAATCATTGATTCAGAAAAAATTAGCATACTTATCCAGTGTACTTTTTCACTAGCAAGGGATAAGCTGATATGTATGTTCACACACTTGTTTTTTAATTCGTTCAAGTATGTACAGCTGAAAAAACTATAAATAGCACAGGACAGTGAGCATAAAGTTTCACTCCTTTATACAGCAGCTAAAAATAATGGATTTGCAACTATATAAACTACAGAAGTAAAATCTAATCCACACTAATAATGCGCTGCAATGTCTACAGCAGATGCTAACAAGTAAAAAAAAGTTAGAGTTAACAATACGCGTTTACTCATTTGCAAATAACTAAATGGAGATGTGAGGCTTTTCTGCAGCTTTGTTACTTGTTAGCAGACATTAGTGCTCAGTCACTGAATTTTATTACTTTGCCCATGTCTGCATGTCTGTCTGCTTAGATATCTAAACTAGTAGTGGCTAGCTTAGCGTGAGATGATCCCTCCACTCTTCCCGGCGATGATCCCTATAAATAGTTCAGTGCTCTGAACTATAAATAGTACAGTGCTCGCGCCCGCATGCATGGTAAATTGTGATCGGAATTTTAAACCTAAATTAGCTATAATGTGCCACAGACAGACGGACATTGACATCGTAGCATAAGTGCGAGATGTATATATTACATCTCGTGCTAAAAAACCACATGTCCAAACTTCAACACATTCTCTGCATGAGCTCCAGTGGCCATAGATAGGTAATCCTGACAGTGATGAGCAACATGTTGTACTTCCAACATTGTGGACGATGTCTAAAGTTTTCACATAGGCCTAATGGCTAGGCTTAAGCAATGTGAATCATGTGTATGCATGCTAGCACAAATGCAGTGTTAGAAGCCAATGCTAAAGTCAATGTGAGAGCGCCATTTTTGGACACCCACCCTTCCTAAACCTTCAACGGATTTTGATGTCGCTTCAGCTATATTACTACGTCGACAAAGAGAGTCCGTGTGCAAAATTTGGTTGGAATTAATTCAGCCATTATGATGCTGTGCATGCATGAAATGTCAACGTGTTTTGTGTATACAGTGTATGCTCAGTCATTCACCAGGAGGCAGGATCAGGGGTGAAGTCTGACGTCTATGATTGCCTTGTTGAAAATTTTTTTTTTGTTTTTAAACGCATAACTTCTAAAATGTGTGAGATATTTATGCTCATTCCATGCCTAAACCTACAAACGGCTGATTCCCCGCACCTTTATCAAACTTTTTAAACCTCTTGTATGGCACACCTATGACTTTGTATTACCAACCTTACTCATCTTCTTGCTCTTAATAACTATCCACCAAATTAAAAGGATCAAAAGTTCTTTCCAGAAACAGTTAAAGTAAAACACGTGCAAATAAATTCATTCTTATTAGACTGTAATCTGTTGTAATGATTTTTTTCTTTTTTTTTGAATTTGCCACTAATTATAGGCTTTACGAACAGCATGATATTTAATTAATTACAAGGTTGTTAAAAATTAAAACAAACGTCGACAAGAAAGCAGCAGCTACCTCGCCATCTCCACTGTGTCTTTTCTCACTCAACCAGACCTCGTCCTTCGTTCCACCTTCATTTTCACCGTCTTCATCGTCCTCTTCTTCTGTCACGACATCTATCACTTCATCATCACTACTTTGCAACACCTGACTATGTCCGGAATCATCGCCTTCCTCTTCGTCTTCACTGTTGCCATCATTACTCACACCCTCCGAGCTTCTGTGTGACCTCCTCTGCTCCTGCTGCTAACAGCCACATTGCATCATCCAGCACAACTCTAAATTATACTAGAATCAGCTCAAGGCTGGATTGCACAGCCTGCCGTCGCGGGACAGGGGGTATGGGT
>Ga0209782_1000686_pt1 | contig 15674 bp, 4 predicted proteins | sample WorMetmaBAHAMAS1_FD_187390 | JGI IMG/M metagenome (GOLD analysis project Ga0209782, IMG submission 187390) | Marine gutless worms symbiont microbial communities from Max Planck institute for Marine Microbiology, Germany - Inanidrilus... | ecosystem: Host-associated > Annelida > Digestive system >...
TTACTGCAACCTCGATTAAGAGCATTCTAGGTTCAAATGCACAGGTAGCAGGTAGGACTATTTAAGGTAAAGGTATGCATACTTGTGAAAGTGAATATTACTTGAGTGTCATCATAACTTATGTCTTACAAATATCAATCAACAACAGTGTGTGCAGTGCAGTAAGAAAAAAGAAATTTGTAATTCTTAAATTCTTAACTACAACATACCAGGCCATCAATTGAAGGACGCATGTTGTAGGCCTTTGAGACGCCAGCCTGAATTGCTTGAATCCAGGCCTGGCATTGTTCTTCTGAGTCCGCCTGCAGCATATGACTTCTGCCAAACAGACCAAAACAAATGCTACTTGCTTATTCATTTTCTAACAAATAACAGAACAATACGATCAAAGACAACAATGCCGCTAATAACAACACTTCTTATAATTAATAACAACTGCAACAATGGCCAAGTCAGTCCTACATGTAAGCACAGCATCGAGTAATCACAATGTAACATTCTGTGTACTTATATCGACATTCTATTGCACTTATTGCGACCTTTTTCAGTTAAATTCTGTTGAATCAGGCAGCACTCACAAAACTCCTGTCTTCTAGCAAATGCACAAACAATGCTGATGCAGCGATGTAACACACAGCAAAAAACTCACACCATCACTGCTGAAAAGGGGCGGGAAATGAAGCAAAGTGGTGACACAAACCGAGTTGGAGACAGAACTTCAAAACAGAATCGCCGATCCAGGTCATATGACGGTCTGACGGTACAGAGCCGCAGGTCGTCCTCCATAACGGTCATCATATCCTTGCTGCGTTTGCGATAAACCAGCTGATTGTTGTAGATGACAAACCACCGCCTACACATCACATCACTAGATCAATAGTACTTCTTGTCAAATTACTGAACTCAACAACAAACGCACAATACAACTCGAGACCACACGTCACGGCAACAACGTGTTTATGCAAAATCCCTGCTACATGATGTTATTATCAGTTTTCAATCTGTTCACAGTGGAGTGGCCACTAGCATTTTGATGTCCCATTTTATGCTACTGGGCAACGGCAGCATGTTAAGATAACTATACATAGATAAATGTGGTATTGGCATCACTGTCATTGCTCAGCTGTCAACAAATAAATATATAATGCATACGGCATGCATATAAATAAACTGCAGTACACGATGCATATACTGATAGCACGTTGTGATACAGCAGACAAGAGTGTATGGCAAAGACAAGCAAGAGAGGTCGAACATAGCAAAGTGTGTGCCCTGAAAATAATAAGTCAGAGTGTATAAACTTTGATTAATGCAGCAAATTCGTCTGAGAACATCAGGCAATATCCACAATGCTATCCACAGATGTTATTCAATGCAAAATAAAATATAACAGCACAACGAGAACATGTACAAATATCGACAACAGTAAACGATGGCTACGGCATGCCATGCATCATGCCAAGACTTCATGCAACTAGTGAGATGAGTATAAAATTATAAGACTGGAAGATGCAGTGCAGAAGCAGATTGCACTAATGGCTGTGGCTGAAAATAGACATCATGTGGCTCAAACAGCAATGACTAACCTGTCTAATGGCAGTTTGGTGGTATTCCTGCATATAAACATATACGAAAATGAGTAAGTAAATAATTTTACAGTGCCAAAGGTGAATATGAATCTTGGTGTGTTCACAATCCTGTGACCTGTAGCACATGACTGAGACTCGAGAGACGTATTTCCCGTCAATAAACAGAAACATGTGGTCAATAGCGGAGCTAATTTTCTATTAATGTAATGTAAATGTCAACTTAATATAGAGCATCGTCGCAAGAGACGCCTACCCTTCATGTGAAAGAATAATATACCATATTATATTACCACCTCTCCTGTTTCTATCTCAGTATCTCGCACAGAAACTGTAGCAGAGTACTCTACATGTCACAGCCAACACTAATAAGAGCTAATCAGTATAAATACCCCTATATTCTGATTCTTAGTATCATGTGAAATATTTGTTTTTTTAATGCCTAATCAGTTTATAGTGAGCCAGCATAGGGCTTTGTGATGGTGAGTGGAGAATGAAAAGCTGAATGTGTAGTCCAGCAAAACTAATCAAAATCTGCTCATGCCTCTCACATCAGTTTCAGTGCATGTTCTTACCTCCAAGCAAGTGAATTTCACTCCAAATACTATAGACTTCAGTCAAGTTAACTAACGATCGGACAATTACAACTGCAAGTTGGGATATAGTAAATTCTTCTTGGGTACGGAAATAGTTAATCGAATGCCGGTATTTAGTTTCACAAAAATGAGAGGCACTGAGAAAAATGCAGATCACATAACTGATTCTGGAGTCAAAAAATCCAAATGCTGCACAACTGCAGTCACTTGTCACAACTTAACCTATCACTGCAATATGCAGCTAAACAATGAATATGCTGCAAAATTTTGCAATTTTTTTCCTTCGAAAACAAACAATTAAATTCAATTAAATTCAATAATAACAAGCTAAACACACACACACATAACACACACAGACACAGTCTTACAGATGCAGAACACTTAAATCCAAATAATCAATATTCAGCGGGAATTCAGCTGCCAACTGTTGTAACTTGTAACACTGGGCAGAGCTAACAAAGGAGGCGGAGCTATGCAGCAGATCCAAACAATCATGAAATTCATTGCAGTAGATGGTAGGCTTGCAGCAGCATAGACTAATCATGAGGGAGGCAGAGGTCACAACAACATGATACTCACACAACATCAGTTAGGTAGAACTGACACATTTATGTTTGTGTCTCCAAACTGCACTGGTGGAAGATAGGAAAACAAATCAGCAGACACACTGCTGTAGGTATTCCAGTATTAGTACATAATAGTAGTGTCCGATTCATTTATGTCACTATCGGTGCTTTATAAATGTCGTTATTTACCCACTTACTTCGTCAGCATATACAACGTGCACTGCAGAATAAAGCATATCTGGCTAATGTTTTGCATGCCCTCTAATGCCACGCTACATGTGGTTACCAGATGTTTCAGTCATCTTAAATAAAATTCTTACAATACTCTGTTGTCAACATGTAACTGGTGACTTACAAAGTTATTTGTAGTATTTTGTACTTTTTTCAGTGTAAAATTACAGCAGTAAAGCAAAAGATAGCACACAAGTCTAAAATTTAACTAATATAATACTTTCACACGGTGCATTCTGACATGCACAAAGCTGATGTAAAACGCAAAAACAAAAACACCAAAACTGCTCCCAACAATAAAACGAAACAAGCAAATTTTAACATTTAACTAAGACACTTCGTGCAAAAAGCAATCACGTGCACACGATGATGGTCGGATATATTATCAACATACCGGACCCAAGTTTTGAACGTGTTGCTAGTGCGTTTAAACAGATATCCTTCCATGCGAATATCAGAACTGCTCCCAGATTCACCAGATGATGCTGCCTTGCAGCCGGATGAACTTAGGTCCTACAACAAGCGTTCGAGTAATTAGGTTATTTGTGCAAAATAACATACACTGGGTGACTTCATCTTTCCGCTTAAGACTTGGTTTAAGACAGAAGTTTGGACTAAAACCTAATTAGCATCAAAAAGTAGTGACAATGAATTCGGTCTTAACTTCAGTCTACAGCCAATTCTAAAACTGAGCTTTGGTTTTAGACCAAATTAATCTGAACAATCCAGTTTAAAACTGAACTTACCTAATACATTTCTATAGGCAGATCTCCTTAAACTCTATAGTCTTTAAACTTCGGTTATAGAAATAATTAACTTTACTTTTCGGATTTAGCATCACAGATGACATAATCACGTAAACAAGCGAACAAGGCTAGGCGCAGCCCGGAATGCCGAACGCTGGAATTCTGAACAGAAAAAAATAATATTTCTTTAGTATTTGCAAGCAAGTTAACTTCAAAAATCACGAATGCTGACTGGACATTCGTTAATAAGTGACGTTAATGGCATGTTAATAGCCGGTCTGTTTGACATATAATTTTCGGTTTCAGAAAAGGTTTTAGACCAAGTTTAAAACCAAAATTAATCTGAACTTCAGTCTAAAACCGGATTTTGGTGTTCAGTTTAGACTTTGGTCTAACACTTAAGTCTAAAACTTAGTTTAAGCCAAAAGATAAAGTCACCTATTGCTTATACTGTATATATAATCATCCAGGCAACTTTGTTTCAGAGAGACTAACAGGAGCTACAAATTGAACAGAAATGCAAAAAAGTGGGCTAATCTCCAAAAGCCTCTCCATCTGATGACAATAATAACATTATGCCTAAAAACACAACTGAATCACTGAATAATCCTTTCACTGCATAAAATGTGATTATAAAAAATGCGTTAACACTAAAATAAATGGTTCGACTTCTTGTGACATTTTAGCCTGATGCCAGATGTATGACAACGTAAATTTTTCTACACGCATGCGACAGTTTACTTGTAATCTCACTGCACAACGTGGTATATGGTACAGAAAAATAGCAGTCATCTAGCATCAGAACACAGTTAATGTGTTTAGACTGAAGACTCATCAGAAGGTGACTACAGCCCTCTATTCCTTTCCTTTCTTCCCTTCAATATCTGCCTCTTCCACTTCCCTCCTCCCTTCATCCCTCCCCTTACTTTTCATTCCTCTTCCTAACCCTCTCTTTTCCATTACCTCCTTCTTCACCTGCCCTCTCCCCCTTCCCTTCCATCTTTCCCAACCCTTTCCTCTTTTTCCTTGCCTTCAGTCCTTTTTCTCCCCTTTCCCTTTTCTTCCCTCATTTCCTTACTCTTCCTATGCCATCCTCGCCTCATCTCCTGTGCCCTCAAAGTTATTCTTTCTTCCCTTTTTCTACTCTCTTCTCCATTCCATATCCTGCCCTTTTACTCCCTTGAAAGATGTGGGGTAGTGGGTATGGCCGTGATGTTAGTTTTTCAGCAGCTCAGTGACGCTTAGGTTCTCTGGTCACCATTGTTTTCTATTTGTGCTTCTGCGCAGTAGATTAAACTAGATACCTTTGGCTTTCAGCACACACTCCCAACCTACTACACATAAATGTTTTCACTTAGTTACTTACTTACGACTCCGCATTAGGCTGTATGCTAGTTGGTGCTTAATGCTGTATTTTAACTTTCATTCTCAAGAACATTTTCTGGTATCAATCAATCAATCAATCAATCAATCTATCAATCAATCAATAAATGTTACATGTCAACAAAAAATGACTCCATATTAATAGGGAATTGACATAAAATACAGATACATAACCAGCAAAGTAAAAATACGAATCAGTAGTCCAAAAAATAACACAAAAGCCACAGCCACAGACAAGTGAAAGCTCCACAATATCTGCGATATAAGCAGTTGATATGAAGCCAGGTGCAAAATGAAATATTCCTAAGATGGCCGATGAAAACAAAGTGAGCCAGAAAACCACTGGATGTGAATTACGTGTATTCATACCAACAGTTCATGAAGGACAATATAATATGATCGCTGCCTGCGCATCTGCATTCACCAGCCACAAGTATTTTTCACTCAACCAACACTAATACGCTGTATAAGAACTTGTACTGGAAACACGGAAAATGTCTGGACTTGTCAATAACTGAGCGTGGTAACTGCAATAGGTCACTATCATAAGATTATCAATATGGCTTCAGCAGCATGACGTTTCTTGTTGAACAGCAGTACCTACACTTTACAAAATACCACTCCATTCCAGCTTGCTGGAAAGGAATTACGACAAAAATAGCCTAACTGATGTTAACTACAGAAAAAAGCTCACTATTTTAACAAAAATCTGGCAAAAAAAACACGACATATCTGCTTTGTACTCACAATGCAGTGCTGATTAAATGTCATGCAACTGTGCATCTCTGTAGTACAGCTGGTAAAATGTTCTTTACTAAAAAGAATGTTAAAAACCCGACATAATGTCAAACAATAAATTGTACATAGCAAATCTTCATCCCTGGTGTGTAACCTAGGATAAGTATTTGGTCTTTATTGTTGAAAAAAATTGTTTAGAATCAATGTAGGAGTTTCGACTGTAACGTCATCCACTAGCTGGTTAGGAATGGAATACATACGATGTGCATTAGGGCTACTGTGTGAAAAGATGACATCATCCACAAACTGGAAGTACATTACGTATCACAATGATGCAGACAATGACCGAGCCACAGCCACACGGAACACGCTCAGAAAATTATGCGACGTTCAGTCGTGTGGTTTCTGAGATATGCGAGCAGGAGTCGACTGACAGACAGACACCATCATCACAATACTTCACACCATTCCAGGGTAAAGTAAATATTTGTATTTATCAAGTATCGCCAATCCATCAGTCACTCCACACAGAAACCCTCAAGTGAGCAAACAGCATGAGCAGGCATACTTTCTGTTGGACGAGATCGTGTCTGTTCTCCATGTCACGCTGTTCGACGGCGGCTTTCTCGCTCATCACTTCCAGCTGTCAGTGAGTCACAGACAACACACAGTATATGTATGTATCCGAAACCGTCACTCGAGGTCGCACCAACCAAGTCAGCAAAACTTACAGCCGACCGTAAATTTTTTGCCTGGCTGTATGTAACTTAGCTGGGTCACATTCGTCATCTCACAGACAAAAATTCCTCTCGTGCTGTTTTGCAATATACTACCATCCGTCCAACAGCATATTTAACCATTCACGCATCTGTTATGCCATAATTGGAAGTCACACTTTTGAGGCTTCAGCGACGTTGGCACGGAACAGTATATCAGACTCTACTCATTCGGCGTCATCACTCAACGCCTTCTGATCACATTGGAAGACCGAGTTGATCTGGCAATCATACGATGTGTCATTTCAGCCAGTGTGACACTATCATTCTGTACCATGACCCTAAAAATAATTAGCTACTTATGCCATGTTAATGGATATTTGTGCTACTACTATCACCATTTAGCAGGAGGTTTGGCAGCAGGCTGGAAGCCAAGATCCCCCCCCCCCCCGGTCAACCACAGATAACATAATTACAACAAGTCACTGCTGATAAATATTCTCATGTGATCCAACTGCAAGCCCAGAATCATCCTACATAGAGAGATCACTATGAACTTTGCTGGTCAGACACAGCAGTGAGTGAGTGTATAGTTATTTACAGTTTTCACTGCATCTTCAGTCACGGATGGCATCCAAGAACAGCTCAACTTTGTTTCTGTCTGTAACTGTGATCAGAAATGTGACCTAGGTACTGTCAAAGTTTACCAGCACACCAAATATCAAGGTCAAAGGTCACTTATAAGGTTCACATATATTGTCCACACATAAACACACACACACTCACACACACATCCAAACAATTATTACTCTATCTGTACCACCAAATACTTCCAGTCCCTCAAGGACCACAGAGGCCAGTAATTAAACTGTTGATCTGTTGGTTGGTTGGGTGACTAAGTGTGTAAGGCATCCAGCACAGGAAAATCTGTGTCACTTATCCATAGATGTTCTCTTGTGGAGCAAATGGAAGAAGAACGGAATATGTATAACCCAGGTACACATGTTAGAACAGAGGTCATTGTGGTCAGGGGCTGTTCTACCACCTCCACATGGGGGAGGGGAAGTGGAGGGCCAGACCTGTGACTGGGAAGGGGTGTGCCCCCTCCTGGCTGACCCTGGTTGTGGTGGTGAACATATCACAAAAGTTTACTTAACATTATTAAGTAAACAACTCTCATCATCAATGTGGATGTTTTGTACCTGCATTTACGTCTAATAAAACAGAATGCCTACCTGAGCAGCAACATTTTTCATATATGTGTCTAAGTCATCGAACAAATCGAATCCCTGATGGAAATACGTGCTCTGTGCATGCATATATGCCAACACCTGCGCAGAACAATTCACGACACATTATGGTGTCATCAGCAATCGTAAAATCACAATCAGTATTAACAATGAATAGTAATAGTTTCATATGACATTTCTGTAATGAGTGCCTGAAGGTCTCAAGTACTGTAACAAAATACCCAAATTAAAAGCATATAGCACTAGAACTAATGCCGCAGATCAGCTGATATGATTCATACCGTGTCTAAAATATCAAACTTCTTCTTTGAGTGCAGAACGTTGATCTAAACCAAGCAGCAACACCAACTGATTCAAAATACCAGCAAAATCAGCACAGAACATATACAGTATCATCTGCACTAACCAGAGAGAGAGACAGTAAAGTCATTCACCGTTCACACACACACACACGTATCTGTCGACCAACATCAGAAACTAATTCTGACCAAGGGCAGTGATATGCTGAAGATGGGAAGGTAACCGCAGGCCAACATACAGTATTGACGGTCCACTGCTCGGTTTACGAGCAACACCTGTCAGATGTCTACAGAGTAATCAGCGAATCAGCACCGGTCCTACAGTTCTTGGAAGAAGGACCTTTCACCTTTCAGCCTTGGTTGCAGGTTCAGTAATGACTAATACAGCTGTCATTTGACAGTGCAGACATCAACTGAAAATGACAGGAATCAAGTCAATGCCGAGGATCAATACTGCATCAAATCTGATGTCAGCATGATCACAGACAGTCATTAAATCACGATAAAACTGAGAGAACATCAAACGTACAAGTAAACACACAGACTTGTGCAGGTAAAGATGCTTGTTGGTACGTGCAATACCTGAAAGACATAGTCGAGAGCCGTGTGATAGAATCCGGACGTCATTGCCGTCAAGTAATTGTGTGCATCGTCGCACTCCTGCACTTTGCTGCGTGCCGCCTGCGCATTGCGCACGAGCGCCGAGTCCATGTCGGCACTTATCTTCTCAAAGTGACGACGCGTCTCTTTCAGATGTCGAATATCACTACATCAGTGCAACACACACACACGTAACTGTCATAATGGATTTTTCTAGGTAAACCATGCCTGGCCAATTTTCCCCTTTAATTTCTGCCTCCAACTTATCACAATTGGTAATGCACTTTACTCTTACTAACTAACAAATATATCAAGAGACTAAACGGTATGGAGACGGTACAGAAGAAAGGTAAGGAAGCATACAGCAGGTAACACTTAGAGACACGATCTTAATGTCTTCTACGTAATCCAAACGTGATAGTCGCCATCAGCAATGGCATGACAGCAGTAAAACCCTGCTCCAATAAAATCCTCCATTTTTAACAGGGGGGAGTGACTAGTACTTGCTGTCCTGTATAATGGCTTAAAATAGTAATTAGCAGTAATACAAATCGTTTAATTACCAAAAGATGGTAGCACAGAGATAAACAGAGTAAAATATAAGCAACAAACACAAATACAGATAAAAAATACATAATGCTGTAATTTGCTATGCGTGGCAGATTTCCAATTCAAATGTCAGAAGCATATTTCAGGACTTTTTCAGACTTATTAGAACACGACTTTCTAGCATCAGTGTTCACCATTCAGTTTCAGGTTTTTTCATAGGTGGAAAAAACAAAAGACAAAGTTCATGACTTTTCAGGATCTGCTGAAACCTTTGTATAATGTTACTTTACTTGGAGCTGTGGATCATAAATATCAGCTGCACATGAATCAGAGGTACTGTGCAAGTCCAGTAAAATTTTTCAGACATCTATACTATCGATTAATTTCACAGACAATGTTGGGTATTTTTAACGCAATAGAAATGCAGCTGCAACGTAATTTTTATCCAGCAAACGTACGTCTTAATGAAGTTGGTCAGACTCTTCACAATGGATCTATGTGCCTGATCCAAGAGTATCTACAAAGAAACAAAGAAAAACAAACAACTGTTTAAGCTTAATGCATCACTGAATTCACTTAATTCTTTTATGATTCAGTTTAATAAATTTCTCAGTTTATTTCTAAAACTGGATTCCACATTCCATTCATACTGAAAATACATTACTGAACTATAGTCTAGAAGGACTCACAGAGATGCTAATAGTAAAATCAGTAAATTATACAGAATAGAAAGCACACTACATAATGTAAAATAAATTGTCTTACATTATGATATTTCTGTAATTCTGTCAGTACTTGAGTGAACTTCCCCAGTGCCTCCTACAATACAAAAATGTATGCACTGACATTCATTTAAAACATGAGGATTCCTTATAAAATTTCATTGACAGATATGCCACTAAACCATGTCAGGAGAGCCAAGCATAAGACAGGAGATGCTATGCACACACCCATGTCCACATGTAGTCACTACACTGGTACCGCATGCAAGTTAGTTAGAATTATACAGCAGAGTGAGACAAACGTATTCTAACAACAAACTCAACGATTGCTTGACACTATAATAACTGAAATCTTATTCATGCTAACTTTACTATTATGCAATGGTCAACTGCACAAATCACATTCAAGCAAGACCTGAAAAGCCACTCACGGCCATCAGAAATAAGCCGTATATCATTATAATTCTTCTCTAAACGTTTCTACTATCTTACATCATTGCTTTATTATTATTACTTGTTCAGAGTAAAGGTTCGTTCACGTCACGTGCTGTGTCACAGTGCTGTGCAGTGCAACACCATGCGGCATGTGACAAAGTGCAACACCATGTGGCACATCACTGCATGCAGTCTTGCATGTTGGTAACATATCTTAATGTATGTTAATTACATGCAAGAAAACAGCTGACAATACAAAAATATAGCTTGACTGCACTGGTGTATAAACTGTATCTTCTTACTACATATGCAACTAACAAGCAAATGCTAACTTGTAAAATATTATCTTTCATAAATGAAACTAGGTATTACTACTAATTCAAATGCAAATTTGACTATGTGAACAATGGGCAATGTCCCCCACTGGCTCTTCGGTTATGCTGCATGTTGCAGTATTGCAGCCCAGTAGTATGATACAATGCATGTTGTATAAACATTTTCAGTTCATTCAATGTGTTAATTATTGCAGCACCATAAACAAACCTTTGGTGACTGCAATGACCATGACAGGTCTTTCACTGGGGTATGACAGGTAAAATTAAAGAATAAATTAGGTTTCTAATGGGCATGCCCCAAACAGAATTTACCATAACCTTTGGCATCAGAAATGGCATCCTTCTGCTACAATATGGCAGTGATTGCTTGGTGACTGGTTCAGCCATCTCAATAAAATACTGCAATGTAACAGACAGACAGACGGACACTGAACCAGAGCAAATACCGTGCACTTTATATATGCACTGCACATGGACTGTGCAGTAAAAAGCAGTGCAGTGTAAGCATCATGCTAACAAAGAACAGAAATGCTTACAGACGTAGTGGAATGAAGCACTAGCTGACATCAATAGGTAATGTCTATCTACTACACTAAGATATAACTTAGTATGTGTCTATGTGGTGTTCTACATTTGCCACAAACAGGTTATTTAACAAGTCAAGCGCGCTGTAATGACTGTGATCGCAATGTAACACCAAATTTGGACTTACTTAAACATCAGCAATACATGTTGTTTTATAATGAAGACAGCTGACGATGGCTTATTGCCTTGGTCTACTATAATGAAACTAAGTGCTATTTCTTGTTTGTGCACTGATTAGTTTATCTTTATTATTTTCACTCTTTATTTGTACATTTTTTGTACGATTTCATAATAAATATAAATATATAAGGAGATAAATGATCCACAAAATGTCGATAAAGTAGCATACGATATAACCTGCCATTAATGTTGTTGAAGTACAATCGTCTCGCATAATCTAACAAGTTTTAGTACTAATACTAAAGGTTTCACATGTGCTATGTAATGCATTCATAACAAAGGAACATTTTACTTTCCTTGAACACTACTGCATTATGAAGCTTGCATTTACAACTTAAAATGCACACACACACAAGTCATTCTCTTTAAATTTAAAATATGCAATGATCAATAAATAAAATGTAAGCAATCATGCATTAGCAAGAATAATAAGCTCAGCTATCACATAAGGACTGCAAAATGTGGCACATCAGTTGAAATCTTGTCCACTGCTGCTAAACTCTACTAAAAAATCCCATCTGAAGTCTTGCAATAGGTAAATAACCTTGAAGGTCACCCAAGGTCATCAGAATCACTGCTATTTGACAGGCCATATATCACTTTTAGTGGTCTGTGGTAACGCTGTCTCCATTTTGCATGGTTTCCAAGATATTACCAATTTCATAGTGTAGCTAAATGCCTGTGAACTTAAAAAGTCATTCAGTTTCAATAAGATAGTTCATGCACTTTGCAATCCATGTCTAATTCATATAATATGTGCTTTATATCTGGAGCAATTGGAGTTATAAAGGTTTCACTCACTGAAAGTGACCTCAAAGTCCTTTTAGGCGTATGCTTATAATTGATAAAGTTAATTAACGAGGCATCTGTTAGGTGTAGTGAGAAAATGGCAAGATCTACAAATGGTCTGCTATGAGTAACAGTATTTACAAGTTGTAAGAAGACTGTTTCATTGACAGGTAATGCATGATCTTTCAGTCTTTCATTGCAACAATTTTCTATCTTTACTCTCTCCAATAGTTATTTCACAAAATTTGAAGAGGCCAAATAACCCTAATTACACCTCTTTTGTGGGTAATCTGTCAAGCATGCACTAGTAGTTGTCAGTATCAGTCTGCAAATGACATCTGAGTTTCTCCTATTCCTAAATTTTAAAATGGTTCACATTACAATGAACAGGCTCTTTATAGATTGGATTGTCATCCGAAGCTAGGACTTACTGTGATCAACCTATGTACCAAACTTAATGGACATCTCTATTTTAAACTATAACAAATATAAAACGGGGACACAGAGTATTGAAAATAGGGTGGTTTGGGTAGTTACGGATAACTCAAGGTCACATGTAACAGCATCATCGATTGAGCACATGCCAGTTCCTATTAGCTTCCCAGCGTAACTGTGTAGCTTTCCTGCACTATTTTTGAGATGCAGCATGACTGTGGTCAGAAACCAATAATTTTAACCTACCCCACCTGAATTTCACACCCGCACTGGGAGTGTTCCCACTCGAAATTCTGTGTCGGAAAGCTAGAGTCCATAGGCTATTGGCAAGCTGGTGTTTGAATAGTATGCGTCATCCTACATTGAGCTGTTTGACAGTAAGCTTATTCTAGCTTACTGAACTACGACAATGAGACAGAAAAAATGGGCCACAGCGTAAACAGTACTGTGCTGGCATAGCATCATGTGGTGCTGAAATGCAAATAGTGTAACAAAATAACACCAATGTCAACAAACAAAAGCAAACAATTTTTAAAGATCAAACGGTCATGCAAAACAATCAAAACAACATAAAATATTATCATCAGCAGATCAATTCAATTCACTTACTGCCACTTCATTCTCGTCCTACATGAAGCAGCCACAATTAACAGCAGAATTATAGGCAAAACTTCCACTTCATAACCACAAGTAATTGTCAACAAAAACTAAATGTGGCAAACGGTTCAGAAATTATTTTTTTTTATGTAAATATCCTTGCAATTACAATTTGGTATATGCACTGATATGCTTATGATCAATCTTTCATTGACGAAAAATGTACATTAAAATTCCTCAAATATTAAGCAGATGCATAGAAAGATCGCAAAAACATAAAGTCAACATTTCAATGGCACAACTTGCAACATTTTACTCAGCCTATAAATTGCATAAACTTGCATGTCATTTTTTCCAAAACGTGCAGTCTCCTGTTCCTTTTGTGTTTAAACACATAAAAAAATCACGGTTAAAATAAATCTCATCAGTACTTACTGTAGCAAGCTGGTCAGACTGCAAGTGTGCGGCTACATCTTTCAGCCCTCCAACAAATGCACTGCGAAAACACACAGACACACACATCAGTATAGTTTTCTATCTCAATGCTCAATAGAGGACATATGTCTCTTTATATACAACAAACTGCATCATCACAATGAGCAGCTTAACAGTAAGTCATACAATAACCGACAGCGAAAGTTGGTAATAATAATGTCACTAATTTGTAAGAGCTGAAAATCCCGTAAGTGAAACTTTGCATCAAATCACTTTGTTCCAAATTTTGATTACAGAGGTGTAAATTTTAACAATTAAATAAACTCAGTGATATTAAAAAACAGTAATAAAAAAAAATTATTATCCCATTAGCATATCCAACAATTAAGTACTCCAACAGAGTTAACACTGGTATCAGGAGATGCACGATAAATGATAAAAAAGATGTGACTGGAGTCAGTGCTTCTAGAACAAGCAGAAGGAGAAAACCGAGGCTGAACAGAACTGATTCCCTCAGTTCACCTGGACAAAGGAGTTGAGTGATGGTGCATACAATGGAGCTGAGATGCATAAGTACATGCAGGCAAACTGTACACACTGATGATATAGCAACTGAAGGATGGGAGAGGGAGAGGGAGAGAGAGAGAGAGTGACACTGCATTTCATTCTGTCACTCATTATCAGCTGCACTCACACTATCGCTGTAATCTGATATGAACGGAGACTGAGTGCACCTGATATCAGTCAATGGTTCCTGTTGGCTTAACACCACATAGGATATGCAGAACAAATTTCATCTACTGTTCATGCAAACTGATGATACTGGTCATTTCATAATTTGCTGCTAAGCAGATGAGAAAATAACAGAAAAACGAACCTGTTTGCTGCAGTAAAAGTTTTTCCTGCCTCCAACATTCCATTGCACTGCTTTATCAGCTAAGCAACATACATGTAATGCATCAATGATTTAACATTCATTCATTTCACCAGACTGATAAGGTTTGCAGGTGCTTTATACTGATTTATTAATTGATTGAGTTAAGATTTAATGTCCCACTTGGCCCAAAATAGGGGACACTCTTCCCAGCCAATCTCTTGGCTCGTAATAGAAAAAAACAAAATCAAAACCGGGAGAAAAAAAACAACAAAGAACACAATAAACCTAGGCTAACACAACACTAAATTTACTACAAATAATCAACCAAACAGAAATCATCAAAAACAAAAATACTACAATAAAAAAATAAACCTAAACAACTCAACGGTTTAGTCGGTGCTTTATAGTTTATACCTTAGTCAAGTGATACAAAATGTATCTTGCCAGCCGGTGCACAATTATCCCAGGTACCAAGTTGTACTTGGACTAACTGGTACCATAGAAAACTAGAAATCCTACATACATGTAGTCTTCCTATCAGCACGCACACCAATGCCAGCAGTGCATCTGATAACTGGATAACCTTGACCTTTGACTTCAAGGTCAATGCATGCCAAGTGACTGCCATGCACTGTATGTCTATCAAATTTGGTGTTGGTAGCTCAAGTTATGTTGCCTCTTAGAGTGTGGACACAGAGACACAGTTATCTAAACTGCATCCTCAAAAAAAGGAAAACACCAAAACCTATAGCAATAACTCGGTCAAATGTTAACCGATATTCAAAATTCTTCCACTGGTAAACTCATCTGTAATAGTCACTGTCAAACATCACCCTACCCACAGCTCAGCTACCACTAGCATTGGTAACAAGTAGTACAGTAACGCTGCAAACCGAACAAGACAAATTATGCCGCTATGCAAGCCAACTTGGTTCATTGTATCTTACATCTCTCCAACACCTCCTGGAAAAAAGTAAAGTGCACCACCAGGGTAGGTGGGGGGCATGGGTAGGCAGGGGGTATA